>Ga0265294_10004931_pt1 | contig 16426 bp, 14 predicted proteins | sample MunlanPumphouse3_FD_192504 | JGI IMG/M metagenome (GOLD analysis project Ga0265294, IMG submission 192504) | Groundwater microbial communities from a municipal landfill in Southern Ontario, Canada - Pumphouse #3 | ecosystem: Environmental > Aquatic > Deep subsurface > Groundwater | place...
TAAATAAATGGACCGGTGAGATCTTTAATAATTACAGCAAAGATTTTGGTGGTAAACTTATGGAAGTTGTCATTGGACATGCGTGCAGTCTTTATGATACCTCAATATTAAGAGAAGTGAGAGGGTATACTGAAAACACGTATAAAAGAAACTACTGTAGAGAAGAGAGTGATTTGCAGCTCAGACTCGCAAAGAAAGGGTACAGGTATTATTTTCAGCCAAAGGCCGTGGCAGATCACGCAAAAATTAACACTGGTGGCTGCAGAATATCCGATCCCTTGAGTCAGACTTACTATTATGCAAGAAACCATATCGTGTTTTTGGTTAAGATTTTTGGTATCAAATCAGTATACATGATACCCTGTTTTTTACTGGAACTGAGTCGCAGGATTATAAGAAATAATCTTAAGACCCATGGTTAAATGGCTCAAGTAAACTCTCGCGCTGTACTCAATTATCTTGATAAGTTATCCAACCTATTTTGTCAACCTATTTTATCAACCTATTTTGTCAACCTATTTTATCAACCTATTTTGTTAAGAAACAACCGTATGCCACTGGAGTTAGTTTGCAACAGGCCCCAGGATGATTCAATAATTTCTTCCGATGTCTTTTTTATTTATCGTGCTTTTTATAAAATTGTTAATCAGTTTTCGGATTATTGAGACTTTATATATACTATTTTCATCGATACTATTGATTAGTTCAAGCGTTTTAAATAAACCCATTTTTCTTCCCGTTACAAACAGGTATCGCATATACTTTTCATTACCCAGATCGGTTATCACACGTTTACTTAAACCGGGTGGCGTAGTATTTACAATTTTTATATTCAACTCCCTGATCAGCTCTGCTATAGTGGCTATTTCTTTGTACGAATAGTCATTGAGGTCAGCATAATGAGTATTGCAGAAATTATCCCACACAAGCCTGGTTAATTTGCCTTCAACGTTTCTTCCAAGTAAGTTTATTAAATTCGCCCGAAAAATTCCATATGCAGCTTCTCTGAGTCTGGTAGAGTTTACGGAACTGATTGACGTTTTATGTGTTCTCCACCCATATAGTGGCTGATCTATTTTATGGATAACGTATTTTTTTGAGATTCTGTGCCATAAATTATAATCTTCAGCTGCACAGCTTTCTTCATAATTACCAACCAGATCAATTATACTTTTTCGGAACATAACAGAGCCGTGAGCAATGCAATTTCTAAAGTTTAGTGTATAATATATTTCATCGGAGGAGGATATATCAGCTATGTAATCGATGACACACCCTGTTTCATCCATTACACTAATCGAACTGCATACAAAATCAATAAAGGGATGACTATCAAAATAATCGAGCTGTATAGCCAATCTTTTCGGGAGTGAGATGTCATCTGCATCCATTCTTGCAATAAATTCACCCTCAGCAAGGGATAGACCTTTGTTTAAGGATTTTACAAAGCCCAGTCTCTCCTCATTTTCGATTATTCTAAGTCTCGGGTCGCTATAACTTTTCAGTATCTCAAGGGTTTTGTCCTGAGATTTATCATAAATAATCAGAAATTCTAGATTACTGAAAGTCTGGTTTAAAATACTCTCAATTGCCTCATTCAGATATTTTTCTGCATTAAATACAGCCATTAATACGGTTACTTTTGGCATCTTATGATCTCATCCAGTTTTCGAAAAGTTTATGCTCATTTCGCCTCTTTTATTCCGGAATCAGTGATTTAAGTACCGCATTTTTCCATTCACGTGAAAAAACCAGACCTTCCACCCCGGCATCTGAATTGGCATAGGGGCTTAAAAAATTTTATTTGTTATCATCTATCAGTTTCAGATATAAGGCTTCGTACCTTTTTGCAATCAGTTCCCAGGTAAATGAGTTTTTCCACGAGTTATACCCATTAACAGAAAGAAACTGACGTTTGCCTTTATCGTTATATATATTCTCAAGGGTCTTAACCGATTTATTGACATCAGCTTTGACGAAGCCATTTGCACGTTTTAATGTTGGCAAAAGTTCACCGCCGTTTGTCCACTCAATAATTTCTTTAGAGTTACCAACATCTGTTACTAGAAAAGGTGTCTTTGAAGCTATAGCCTCGAAAAGAACAATCGGAGAGCACTCTACATTCGAAGGGAAGAGAAAAAGATCGGCTTCGTGGTATGCAGCAACAGTTTCTTCTCTTGTGAGAAATGTTATTACAATCTTTTTGTCAGATAATTTTGAAAAAGGGCTATATTTGTATAGCTTTTCAGCCAGCAGGCAGCGTCTTATACATCCACCGCCAAAGCTGTTGGCCACTATCAAAAAAGTGCTGTGTTTTATTTTTGCTTTTTTAAAGATCTTAATAGCTTCTTTATGTCCTTTCATACCTGTATGAGATCCCACATGCATTATCAGAAAGTGGTCTTTTGGAATATTCAGTGCCGCTCTAATTTCAATATTAGGCTTCAGCTCAAACTCATCCAGTGCTGCCCCATTTGGAATAATTATGCAATTTTCAGCAGCTCCATACTTTCGGGCAAAGTTGATGTCTCTATAATTGTTTGAAAGATAGACACAACTGTCATATTGTCTGAGCAAGGACTTCATTTTTTCAAAGTATTTGCCGTACTTTGACAGGTATAGTCCGGAAAAGCCGCAAGGTACAATAACTTTTTTTGCAGAAATTTTATCCAGTATAGGTAGCATCAGATCGGTAGCCCACTGCTGTGCACCATAATTCATTATGATATCGAAATTGGACTCAAGCAGGAACTGTTTATAACTCTCTACTTCACCTGAAAAACCTGTTACTTCACTTCCCCAGATATTAAACTCTTCAATCTTGACACCATTGTAAACTTTAAAATTCCTTTCTGGCAAATCTGTTGTTGCTACAGTCACATCGTGACCCAATCGGACCAGCCTTTCCGAAAGTTGACGTACTACTTCCTGTGATCCTCCTACTGAGGGATGATATAACTCAACGGTATGTAATATTTTCATGTTTTATCGTATGTTATAATTTTTCAGGTTTATTTCTTTAAGTACTCTTTTTGTGTTTTCGGAGAAATTGGATAATATTTTTCGGGTACGAGCTTCAAAAAGTAATTTTTTTGCTAGATAGAGATATTTTTTGTTGTTTATATCATAGTCAGGATTATTTACCCATGAGACAAATGACTTAAAAACATTAACTCTCAGATCCAAAATAGGTGGGCTAAAAGCTCTTATACTTGTTTGAGGTTCGTCTCTATAAATTAATAATGGTTCATTTACAAAGGCGAAATCCGTAAATGTAGCGGTACGCAGCCACAATGCGTAGTCTTCCCCAACTTTCAATGATCTGCTTTCTGGGAATCCACCGCATTTTTCCACAATGTCTTTTCTAATCAAAACCGAACTGCAAACCACATAATTATCACAAGTAAGTAAAGGAAAAGATATTAAATTTCCAGAAACAGCCCCGTTAATTATCGTTCCTGCGTACCCTTGAGACGGAATATACCTTATTGCGTCAGAGCATGCAGCACTGCATCCCATTTTGTTAGCGTGCTTGAGCTGTTTTTCAAGTTTGTCCGGTAACCACTCATCATCGCTATCCAAAAATGCTAACCACTCTCCCCTGCTTGCTTTAATACCTCTATTACGAGGGATTGAGGCAAGCCCATCACGCCCACCCTCTATCCATCTCACCCGAGGATCGTTGATTGAGTTAACAACTTTTTGATCTGGTGAACCTTCAACACCACAAATAATGATTTCAAGAGGAGGAAGAGTTTGGTTTAAGGCGCTTGAAATAGCCTTACCAAGTGTTTCTGCTCTATTCCATGTAGGAATAATGACGCTAATTCCAGTCATCTTTCTCACATTTTCCAACTTGATCTTTGTGCTAAGTTATCCATAGACCCCTTTTAAAATGGTGTATAATTTAAGTTTATGTTATATAGAGGATAGTATACGCTTTGAAGAACGGTGATGTTTAGTTGGGGCATGTTCACATGCACTTTCAATCTCAACCAAAAGTTAAAAGAAAAAATAATGACCATATATTGTCAGGATATCAATGGAATCTTTATACTCCTGTTATAGATTTTTACGAGCAGATATGCCAAAAAATACGGGCCTTAGAAACTGCGTGAAAATGGCTAAAAAAACGGTCTGAAGATGGTTTATGGATTAAAAAAGAAAAAAGGAACAAAGATTCATGTATCTGTAATCTAGTACTGCGATTCCAAAGTGTGTTCATATGCACATTGATTTTGAATCGGTCTATTGATCAACAAATTTTCTGTTCACCAATGAATCTATTTTGGAATCTAAGCACTAGTACCATGAAAACTTAATTATGGATCATCAATTTAGATCAAAACAATATCAGCTGATGGTAGTCATTAAAATATATGTTCAACATTTGGGTTTTCACGATACTAGGAAAATAGACTGAACATAAATCCTGGTTTTTGCAAAATTATACGTAACTATGCAGGGCATAAGTGGTTTAGGAAATTTGGGGTCTTATTTAAAAACATGAATTCTTAGAAGCCGCATTATAAGTGCCAAGTATAAATGTCGATTCACAACCATCCTGGCCAAACAAAACCTATACCGACCTTCTCCACAATATCTTTCATTTCAGTGTACACTTTTTTATCAGATTTCAGGATCAAGAAACCGTATACTACCCCACCGATAGCAACCACAAGTATCGTAACCCAGACATTGGAAAGCGGCACAAACAAACGATACCCACCAACAATCACTCCCATGATGGCCGAAGATATCATGATATTAGACAGACTTTGACGTTCCAATCTTACTGTCATATGCCTGGATAAAGCACTCCAGGCGAGTAAGGCGTTGAGTGACATTGTTGCCAGTGTTGCTATTGCTGCTCCGTTTATACCCATGAGAGGGATAAGTATTATATTCAACGCAATGTTTGCTCCAACACCGACCGCTGTGACCTTAAATGATTCTTGAGGATGATCCAGAGCATCCAGATACATTGTAAAAAAATACTGGAACACATTAATTACCTGCACACCAAGTAATATTATCAATACCTGGTATCCCTGGGCAAAGTCTTCACCGTAAAAAGAATATAGCAGTCGATCCCCCAATAATATACCACCCACAAGTACGGGGACTGCCAGAATTAATGAGTAGCTAATCGCACGTGACAGGGATTCCTCTATAAGAGGAATTTCATTGGTTTTACTCCACTGGCTAACTCTGGGCCAAAGCGTCATCCTTATCGCACTTGAGCTGAATGTAGCAACTCCTGTAAACTGAAGCACTACCCTGTAAATACCAACATTTTCAATGTCCATAAAGTACCCGATAAGAACAGTGTCTGCCTGTGAAAACACAAGCACACCACTGGATGTTAAAAACAACCAGAAAGAAAAAACGGATAAGCTTTTTATATGCTCCCATTTGAAACTTACTAAATGCAGATCAAAAAAACGGAACTCAATTATTGCTGCTATGATCACTCCAGCCAACATGCCCCCAGCCAGACCTGCGGTCTCGTAGCCAAGATATATTGCCGGTATCTGGATTATAACACGCGAAATATTGTTTATCCCTTCACAGGTGTTGCGTACTCCCATTTTGCCTGTACCGGCAATCCCACTTGAAATTGGTCCCGCAATTGCTGTGACTAGCAATAACATCAACAACCAGACAAATATACCGGAGTTGATGAGATCCACAAAGTAATCTTTAAACAGGATCAAAACCAGTACTCCAGTAATCGTGAACACTAACCGGAGTATAAAGTATGCGCTAAAATATGCATCTGGCTCTTCGCCCTCACTGATACGTTTAACTGCAGCTCCACCAAATCCACCATCGGTGAACATACCAAAAATACTATAATATGCTAAAAAAAGGAAATATGAACCAAGAATTGAAGCACCTACCGCACGTGCGAAGTACATGGTGCTCAGGAAGCCTATGGCTGTAAATGATACCTGCCAGAACAATGAAATTATGCTCTGGCGTTGAATAGGATCTATTTTTAAAATATTCGAGAAAATAGCATTTATGTTGAGCACGTCTAAAACATCGTTTACGTTTCATAAAATTTCTGGAGCATTCAAACCTTTCTTTTTACCGTTGTTGATACATATATCATTTCCCCAATGTTTCCCATGCTCACAATCATTTTATTAAAAATATCAACTTCGTATCATATTGCTAGTTCACTCATCTTCTCCCATACACATCATCAAACCTGACAATATCCTCTTCATCCACAAGCTCTCCCAGCTGCACCTCGATAATTTCAAGAGGGAGCTTTCCGGGATTCGACAGCCTGTGTTTTTGTCCTGCCCGGATAAATGTGCTTTCTCCAGGTCCCAGGAAAAACTGCTTTCCATCAACTTCCACGCATGCCATACCTTTTACGACCACCCAGTGTTCGCTCCTGTGGTAATGTAATTGAAGGCTCAGCTTATGGTCTGAGAGCACGGTGATATTCTTAATTTTGTGCCCGGGAGAGGCATCGAGCAATGTATATGACCCCCATGGCCTGTAAACTGTCTGTCCTATAAACGCCCGTTCGTCTTTTCTGCCTTTCAGCTCGGAAACTATTTCTTTTACTTTCTGGCTGCTGGATTTGGGGCATATTAACAGGGCATCACTTGTATCAACGACAACCATATCCTTAACATCAATCAAAGAAACAATTTTGCCGCATCTCGAATACACCAGGTTCCCGTCGGAGTTAAGAAGCATCGGGTCACAATCATGGATGACATTTCCTACAGAATCCTTTTCGAGCTCATCATAAATTGCTGCAAAATTTCCAAGGTCGCTCCATTTATGATCCAGCCTTACAACCGCAACCTTATCGGATTTCTCCATTATGCCGTAGTCGATGGAGATGTTATCCACACATTCGTAAATTTGATTAATATCTCCTTCTTTCTCAAAGCAGCCATAAACTGAAGGAGCATGTTTTCTGGCTTCTTCAAAAAAGAGCCTGGTCTCAAAAAGGAACATCCCGCTGTTCCACAGGCACCCTTCCTCAATGTATTTTTTTGCGGTTTCAAAATCAGGCTTTTCCCTGAATTCTGAGACCCTGTAGCCCGGACTGCATGCCTCTGAAGCTTTGATGTAGCCATACCCGGTATGAGGGAAGGTAGGAACAACCCCAAAAGTGACGAGATAATCCGAAGCCAGATTTTCAGCTGAAGAAATTGTCGCCATTGCAGCCCTGTCAAGGACATGGTCTGAGGAGAATACTCCTACAATTGAATCCCCGAATTTTTTTTCAATTTCTTTCATCCCAAAGAAAATTGCAGGAAGCGTGTTCTTGCCTTCAGGCTCTATCAATATATTCTCAGGAGGAATTGAATACCCTGCTTCTTTGATCTGCCCAATAACGAAAAACTTCTGGGCTTCATTGGTTACGACAAAGACTTCAGAGATGTCCGAAACCTCAAGACATCGAAGTACAGTCTCCTGAAAAAGTGAAGTTTCCCCGAATTTTAAAAATTGTTTGGGATACATTTCCCGGCTGAGAGGCCAGAGCCTTGTCCCTGAACCACCTGCAAGAATTATCGACTTAATCCTGTCATCTCCTTTAGATGTTGATAAAATCTATCCAATTAAGTATACCCCACTCTATATTAATATATAGATTGTTCTGAAGTGATGAAATATTAAGAGAATTTATGGAAGCAAAGACATTGAATCAGACATAAGTACATGAAAACATGATTCTTCAAGCCATATATAAAGAAGCCGTTAAATAAGCTTTTCCCGAAACCGATGAAATAGAAGAAATAGAGATTTAAACATTAAAAAAGAGAGGAAAAAGAAAAAAATTGATTTTGAAGATCTTATTAATTTCCTGTTCTGTTTGAAGATTTTATTAAGCTCCTGTTATGGTCATACCCACGCTTTCAATTTGAGGCTTTCTACAGGCAGACCCTTATACTGACTTTTACTGATATCCGGATCCTCAGCCAGGATTTCAACTGAAAAGCCTGCTCTTTTCAAAAGCTTCAGATACTCTTCTTTTAACACGGCTCCTGCAACACAGCCTGCAAGAAGATCCCTGTCGTTTTTAAGGTCTTCAGGCAGCTCATCAAGGAGAACCAGATCTGAGATATACAGCCTGCCTCCAAGTTTCAGAACCCTGAAAGCTTCCCTGAAAACCTTTTCTTTATCAGGCGCCAGGTTAATTACGCAGTTGCTGATAATAACATCCACGGAACTGTCCTCAACCGGAAGGGCTTCAATATCTCCCTGGCGGAACTCAACATTTGAGTAGCCATATTTTCGGGCATTAGCCTGCACTTTTTCAACCATTTCAGGAGTCATATCGACCCCGATAACCTTTCCTGAGTTTCCGACTTTCTGTGCAGCAAGGAAACAATCAAATCCAGCGCCTGAACCCAGATCAAGGACAATATCACCGGGTTTTAATTCAGCAATAGAGGCGGGGTTACCGCAGCCGAGCCCCATGTTTGCATCCGGAACAGCCTCAATATCAGCTTCAGAATAGCCGATAGCTCTGGAAATATCTGACGAACTTGAATCTCCACAACACCCTCCCCCGGAACAGCATGTCCCCCCTGACATTGCAATTTCCTGAAATCTCTTCTTGATGACTTCTTTTTTCTCGTTCGCGTCCATTATTTTGCGTCCATTATTTTACCTCATTTTTGTTTAACTTCATTTCTTTTTTGCCTGAAGGTTTACTTTCGACTTATCCTTAGCTTCGCTTTCAGCCCGGTCTTCAATCTCCTCATCGATAAGATTTCCAGCTCTGTTTTCAGCCACGACCGAAAAACAGAGCCAGGATGCCTGTTGCCTGTCGCAACAGGGTTTTACATCCCTGATTCCAAGAGATCTTAACAGGCATTCTATCTCCCTGTTTTTAATGCTGTAAATTATGTTTCGTCCCTTTTTTTCGTACTTTAAAATATCAGCTTCAACAAGAACCTTCAAATGTTTTGAAACGGTTGTCTGGTCTTTTTTTGTAAGGGATGAAAAATCACAGGCACAGTAGCTATGCTCGAGCAGATAAGAGAGAATAGTAAGCCGGGTCTCATCCCCGAGGGCTTTAAAGAATTTTACTTTATTATAAAGCATTGTTATATGGATATATGAGCATATATCAATATATTATTTGAGAAAACTTGCTATTAAAAAGGGAAAAGCAGAATAAAATAAAGACTGAAAAGAGGCTAGAAAAGCAAAAACAGGAAAAGAAGATGAAAAGTAAAAATAAGAAAAGGAGTTTGAAAAATAAAAAAACGGAGAAAGAAGCTAGTAAAGTAAAAAAACAGAAAAAATTAAAAAAGTAAAAAAACAGAAAAAATTAAAAAAGTAAAAAAATAGAAAAAAATTAAAAAATGTCAGCCTGCTTACTTGCACGTGTCAAGAAGGCTTTTCTTTTTACCTCCTCTCTGTTCGGAGGGGTGTATTGGTTCAACTTTAACTTCTTCTACATCTTTCTTTTCTTCCGTAAGAAGTTCTTTTTTCTCTTCCTCGTCATACTTGTCGCAACTTACAAGAGGCTTTTTCTTATGTTCTGGCATATCTTCAACTCCCCTGATCAGCTTATACCTTAGAAAATATAATTTATACCACAGGTTTCAACCCAGCGTTCCAGGACCCGGTTAACCTTTAAGGACTCCCGCTTTTCAGGCGTCATGGGTTATATTTAGCAGACCTTAATCTATGGGATTTTAAGGCTGATCATCAGGTCCCTCGCAGCAAACAAACGGTCTCCTGAACAGTATTTTCTATTTGCTTTTGAACGAGATGGTTATATTCAGGCCTCTGAGCCTTATTTTCTTTCATCCCTCCTTTCAGCTATTCCCGGATAAAATAGACCTGGGAATTTACCCCTAATTTTATTACACCCACCAGATTTATTAAATTTTTGTAGGAAGGATAAGAAGGCCTGAAAAACCCTGCTCATTTTCAAAAAAGATGCCAAAAAAGAAGGCGTTTGTTTCAATAAATAAGAAGAAGCGAAACAGGCTAGAATAATTAAAATTATTTGGTAGAATATATATCCCATTAATCAGTATAAGGAGAACGTCCATTCGGAAAGTTAAAGGGACAGGCCTTCATGGAAAAAACAGTTCATGGGAAAAATCTTTCATGTGATTAACCCTTCATAAACTTCAGTTACATTTAAATTTACCCTATCATTTGTTCAGAAGATATGCTCTTAGTCAGGAAAATGTGATCTTATGGTATATAGAATACTGGAAAAGGAAGAAATCGCTCCATCGGTGCACAGGATGGTAATAGATGCCCCTGATGTAGCAAAGGCTGCAAAAGCCGGACAGTTTATAATCCTCAGGATTGATGAAAGGGGGGAAAGAGTTCCTCTTACAATTGCTGATTTTGAAAAAGGGACAGGAACGGTTACAGTAATTTTTCAGGAAATGGGCAAGACCACAAAGCAGCTTGCAAAACTTTCTGCAGGCGATTCCCTTGAAGATTTTGTCGGACCCCTTGGAACTCCTGCCGACATCAGAAAGCTTGGCACTGTAATTCTTGTAGGAGGAGGAGTAGGAGTTGCCCCTGTCTACCCTCAGGCTAAAGCTTACGTAAATGCAGGAAATAAAGTAATTTCCATAATCGGAGCCAGGAACAAAGACCTCCTTATCCTTGAAGATGAAATGGAGAAAGCCAGTTCCGAGCTTTATATAGCAACCGATGATGGGTCAAAAGGTCACCACGGGTTTGTGACCGATATTATGAAAAGAATCCTGGACAGCGGGGAAAAGGTTGCAAGAGTGGTAATTATAGGACCCCCAATTATGATGAAAGTAGGAGCAGGGGTTGCTTCTCCTTATGATGTGGAAATCCTTGTAAGCCTTAACTCCATAATGGTGGACGGAACAGGGATGTGTGGAGGCTGCAGGGTTACTGTTGGCGGAGAAACAAAGTTTACCTGCGTCGACGGTCCTGAATTTGATGCAAGGAAGGTCGATTTTGTCCAGCTCATGAACAGGCTTGCTATGTACCGCGGCGAAGAAACAGAAGCAACGGAAAAGTATGAAGAGAAATGCAGGTGCGGACTGCACTGAACTGGAGGGGAAGAAAAAATGCAAGAATTACACGGAGAAAAGACAGGAAAAGCAAAGAAAGAGAGAACCCCAATGCCAGAGCAGCCTGCAGGGGAACGCAGGAAGAACTTCAATGAAGTTGCCCTCGGCTACACGAAAGAAGATGCCCTTGCAGAGGCTTCCAGGTGTCTTGCCTGCAAAGAACCGAAATGTGTTGAAGGCTGCCCTGTGAACGTGGATATTCCGGGATTTATTCAGCTTATATGTGAGGAGAATTTTGAAGGGGCAATTGAAAGGATTAAAGCCACAAACGCTCTCCCTGCAATCTGCGGCCGCGTCTGCCCTCAGGAAAGCCAGTGCGAAGCCCACTGTGTACTGGGGAAAAAGGGCCAGCCTGTTGCAATCGGAAGGCTTGAGCGTTTCTGTGCAGATTATGAGCGCGAAAAAGGTGTGAAGTCTCCACAGGTCATGCCGCCCACAGGCAAGAGGGTGGCAGTTGTAGGTTCCGGTCCTGCAGGACTTACTGCCGCAGCAGACCTGGCAAAACTCGGGCACAAAGTAACAATCTTTGAGTCCCTGCACAAAGCCGGAGGAGTCCTGAGTTACGGCATCCCCGAGTTCAGGCTGCCAAAAGAAATTGTCCGGCAGGAAATCGAGTACATTGAAAAACTCGGTGTTGAGGTCAGGCCCAACTATATCATAGGCAGGATCAAGACTCTTGACGAATTATGTGACGATTTCGATGCCGTTTTCCTTGGAACCGGGGCAGGGCTCCCGAGCTTCATGGGAATAGAGGGCGAAAACCTGAATGGCGTATATTCAGCTAACGAATTCCTGACCCGGGTAAACCTCATGAAAGCCTATGACCCCGAATACGATACCACGGTCAGGCGCGGGAAGAATGTTGTGGTTGTAGGAGGCGGAAATGTGGCAATGGACGCAGCCCGCTCTGCTCTCCGCCTGGGCGCAGACGAGGTAAGCATAGTCTACCGCCGCGGAGAGGATGAGATGCCCGCCCGCCGTGAGGAGATCGAGCACGCCAAAGAAGAGGGCATTACTTTCAGGCTCCTTACAAACCCCGTACGCATCCTTGGTGACGAGAAGTTCAACGTCACAGGTGTCGAATGCATAAGGATGGAACTTGGCGAACCCGATAAATCTGGCAGGAGAAGCCCTGTCCCTGTTGAAGGCTCGGAATTCCTTGTGCCGGCAGATGTTGTGGTTATTGCGATAGGCACCTCTCCAAACCCGATCATTTTTAAAGGCTCGGAAGGGCTTGAACAGAATAAGAGAGGAACTGTAGTTGCTGATGAGGAGACCGGAGCGACCTCCAAATGTGGAGTCTTTGCCGGCGGAGACGTGGTTACAGGGGCAGCAACCGTTATCAGCGCAATGGGCGCAGGTAAGAAGGCTGCAAAAGCAATTGATGAATATTTGAAAGAAAAGTGAAACCAGAGAAATAAAGAAAAGTAGTAATGAAATAGCAGTGAGATAAAAGAAAGATGAAACTTCTTCATTTATTATTCTTTTATCTCAGTTTCTTTGTATTGTGTTTTTAGCAGGATTAATAATAATAAGAAACATTATTGAATTCTGCATTTGCCTGATAATAACGGCCTTTTTCCATATATCTGCAGCCAGCTTCGATATGTGGCAAATCTTTTTGCGCTTGAGTCAGAATTCCGCAAATTTCGATGGCTGTCACAGAAACCTCTGAATACTCTGAATCTTTCAGTGTCTCCAGAATCTTTTGAGATTCAGAAAACTTATCAGAAGCTTTTCCAAATTCATCGGCAGCTTTACCCCATTCCTCAGCGTCACCATATTCTATTCCATTTGAAAGACACACATACCCGTCCATGTATGGATACATTCCGCTCATCATCTGTCTTAATTCGCTGTGCATAGTTTCGCTGGCTTCCAGATCGTTTCTTAACAGAATAATAGAACTCTTTTGCTCTATCGGTACTGACTTAGGATCGATCGTAAAGACTTTTTCTTTTGCCGAGATTGATGAAGCAGCAGACTCATTTAAAGCTTCATTCGCTATATTAAGTTCTTTTCTGCTCAGGTTGAATTCTTTTGAATATGCATATGCCATGGATTTATCTGAATGTTCCATAGCTGTAATCAGACTCTCCAGAGAATGAACCCTATCCAGGCCGCCTTCAGCTAGAGTTTTATATGTCTCAATGTCCTGAATTTCCTCCTCATAATCCGAAGAGGCATTATTGAGAATCTTTAAAGCTTCCTCAAAATCAGTCTCTGAGGCATTCAGATTAATTTTTGCATTAGAATAGGTGCTAGACTCTACGTCCTGCCTTACAGACATAATTCGAGTCTCAGCACTGTTGATAAGTGAAGCAGAAGTGTTGATTTCGTCTGCAGCAGAAACTTTACTCCCTAAATTTGCAGCAAAAATATTTTTTTCCACACACCCGGAGCAAAAAGTAATCAATGCAAGTCCCAGAAGAACCAGAACGGTTCTGCCAATAATTATGTTCTTTTTTATCCCCATATTTCTCAACCCCCAATGTGACTAAAGGAAATCAAACTTGTAAGGCTAAGCTTTCCACAATGAAGTAAACAATTAAAGTAACTTTAAGCTCCAATCGGGAAAACTTTTCTAAAAATAAGAGTAAATCTGGACTCCTCAGAGATTAACTTTACTAAAAATAATAATATTTGCAAATTTAAATTCAAGATATAAAATCGAAAAAAGAAAAGTGAAATAAATAAGAAAATATAGATGAATCAAAGATTTTCCAGCACTATTTTCAAAAGTATGATCAAAACAATGATCAAAAACAGAGTCCATACAAGCGGCAGAAGAAACCGAAGCAGGAAATAAAGTATTATTGCTATGAGAATTAACTGAATTAAGGAAATTCTTCTTCCCCCCATACGTATAGAGCGACGATTTAATCCGCGTGCCATCCTGTAAACCTCCAGAATTCTCTTTTGTATATGTTTACTTCACTTCTCTTTTTATATTTTTTGCCCGTAGATAAGAATGATCCTGTAATCTTAATAATCGACCTGAATTTAAGAATGTTCCTGTAATCTTAATGATCGACCTGAATTGATCTAAATAAAATGATTTATCCGGAATAGAGTAGAAAATCGGTCAGGAGGGCGGACTGAAAAAAACCGGATACAAAGCTTAAATTAAAACCGATTTTCAACGGCTCCACAGTGAACTTATAAAAAGCCTGCAGTGGAGTTAAGAAGCAGGTCTGCTGGGAATCGAACCCAGGTTCGGAGCTCCGGAGGCTCCAGTGATATCCTCTACACCACAGACCTTCATTGTTAAAGCTCAGCAGGTTAGCTGGTTCAAAAGACCGGGATCAGTTAACTGGCTGTTTATAGTGCTAAATAGCTTATAAATTTAATCCTCAATCAGGTCGCAAAGACTCCGGTTTTCCAGAAAAATTTCAAACCAGATGCCAGCATTTCAAGAGCCTTTTGCTGCAACAAAAGACTGTTTTACTTATGTTAGGACTATCAAAAAGCATCTAGCTGGGCTGCATTTTTCATTTTGCAGGGTCAGGATAAGGTTGGAAATGGGATATTATTATAGTCCAACATAATCCAGCACGACTGTAAAGTGACTCAAATATTTGGATACAGTTAGATTTTCCGTATTAACTGCAACAGAACTCTTTTATATTAATCTTTAAGTGAATTAAACATATATAGTAATACTTACAATTATCAAAGTAATATCATACCAGCAAATGTGAAATTGCCTGGCGGGTGGTACTATGGAAACAGAACTTATGAGGATAGGGGTTTCCCTTCCTGATACCCTTCTTGGTAAATTTGATGAGATTATCGAAAAAAGAGGTTATTCTTCCCGCTCGGAAGCCATAAGGGACTCCATCAGGAGTTATATTTCCTACAACGAGTGGATGGGTAACATTAAAGGCCATCATGTAGGAACGATTGTGATTATTTACGACCATACACAGCGCGGCCTTTCAAATGTCCTGACAGATATACAGCACCATTATTCTCACCTGATAAGGTCTTCAATTCATATCTATCCTGATCGTGAAGACTGTTTCGAGATAGTGGTCCTGGAAGGAGAAGGTAAAGAAATTACCGAACTTGCTGAAGCTATAATGGCGCTCAAAGGAGTGAAACTCTCAAAGCTAATAACCACAGAATCAAATGAAACGGATGAACCTTCCATCGTAATCTAAATCAACACATATAAATCAATATATAAATCAACATATATAAATTAAAATATATAAATAAGTGTGTATAAATTGACGCGTATTAATCAACACAGGGAGCCTTAAAAAAGACCTGAAAAATATATGAAATTCACCGGATAATTCGGATCCAATTTTTCATTCCTTTATGCATTGAGAAAATGCCATTTCCAGAGAATATGGCAATTTTTTCTGTTTTTTGTTTGTCCCTGAAGCCCCGGGACATCCTCTTTAGCTCACAAACCAAACGATTGTTCTTAGGAAAAATACCCGTAGAAATTCAGCAGTATAAGATAGAGAACAACCCGCCCGGGCAGGTGAACTCAAGAATCCCGAATTAACGGCATTTTTCAGGAGAGATCCATAAAAAAATTTAGAAAAGTTTAGAAAAATAATCAATAAAGGAAAAAAGCCGGATTTTTTGTGACTCCCTTGCACCTGAAACTCCACACCTGCCTGCACCACAGGTGGGGAATTCCAGCATTGCAAGTTTGTACAATATATTTAGGAGGCGTTTCCCATTTTTACGTCTGTTCGCTAGACATATGTATGTATGAGGAAGTTATATTTAATACTTTTCTTTAAGTTCATAATATTTAATGTTATTATATTGAAAATTTGTAAGACATGATGAAAGAAAATAAACTCCCTGAAGGAAAATGCCAAAAAATCAGTATCAGGCACAATCCGTATCAGCCAGCGAAGAAACCAGAAAAAAATTGAGCAGAATAAACTTCTCCCAGGCTGGCTCAGATCCCTGATTATGCTCAAAATTCAGGAATTTATTCTTCCCATTTCTGTCCGTATTTTTCATTAAAAACAAGCTCGGAAAGGGGTTTTCTGGAAGAGGTACGTTTTCCGGGCGCAGGCTCCCCTATAGCAAGGACTGCCATAAGGTCAAGTTCTGGAGGGCAGTGCAGGATTGAGTTAACCTTTTCATTCTGTTTCAGGATCTCTCCCAGCCAGACGGCACCAAGGCCAAGGTCACAGCAGGCAAGAAGCATGTTCTGGATAGAAGCTCCTATTGCCTGGACATCCTTTGTCCTGTTGTAGGAATTTTCAGTATCCAGAAAAGCTGCTATAAGCAGGGGAGCTCCTTCAATAATAATGGAATAATGTGTGCATTCCGAAAGCTTAAGAATGGTTTCAGGGTCCCTGATAACGATAAAGCGCCAGGGCTGG
>Ga0265294_10004936_pt1 | contig 16418 bp, 20 predicted proteins | sample MunlanPumphouse3_FD_192504 | JGI IMG/M metagenome (GOLD analysis project Ga0265294, IMG submission 192504) | Groundwater microbial communities from a municipal landfill in Southern Ontario, Canada - Pumphouse #3 | ecosystem: Environmental > Aquatic > Deep subsurface > Groundwater | place...
ATTCACTGATGAAGGAAAATCTGTGCTCATGGTGGCGGGTGATACTTTTAGGGCTGCAGCAGTTGAACAGTTAGTTATTTGGTCTGATCGTGCTAAAGTTGATATTATTAAACAAGAACAAGGAGCTGATCCATCTGCAGTAGTATTTGATGGAATTAAGTCCGCTATTGCCAAAAATAAAGATGTAGTTATGATTGATACAGCAGGCAGACAACATAATAGGGCTAATCTAATGAAAGAATTAGAAAAAATCTATAGAACAATCCAAAAAGTTGCTCCTGAAGGACCTCATGAGGTTTTCTTAGTATTAGATTCTACTACAGGACAAAATGCTGTTAATCAAGCAAAGACCTTTAACGGTATTGTCCCTTTAACAGGCTTAGTCTTAACTAAATTAGATGGTACTGCTAAGGGTGGAATTATATTAAATATTAAAAAAGTTTTAAATATACCTGTTAAATTAATTGGAGTCGGCGAAGGAATAGATGACCTGCAAGACTTCGATGCCAAAGAATTTGTTAATGCAATGTTTATGGAAGGATAAGGTATGGAAAAAAAGATTATTGAACCAAAGAACTATGAAACTGCTGTGAAAGAATTGAATCAGATTGTCGAGCAGATAGAAGAGGCAGATTTACCTTTAGAAAAAATGGTCGAACTTTATGAAAAAGGGAAATTACTTCTCGCATTTTGTGAAAAACAGTTGAATAAATTTGAAGAGAAAATTGAAGTTATTAACCGTAAGAATCAGGAGAATTTTTAAATGGCAAATCAAAAATCAATGATGATTAAAAGAGATATAAGGGAAAAAAGAGAGTTAGTTAATATAGTTTTAGATAGATTTCTGCCCAGAAAGGATGAATATCCTAAATCAATCCATAAAGCTATTAGACACACCTTATTTGCCGGGGGAAAGAGGATTAGACCCTATTTGACATTGTCAGTATATTCTCTTTTTGATTCTGATTTTTCTAAGGTGAAATATCTTGCTGGTGCTATTGAATTACTTCACACCTATACCCTTATTCACGACGATTTACCAGATATTGATAATGATGATATGAGAAGAGGTAAGATGAGTTGCCATGTCATGTATGGACCAGACATTGCCCTACTTGCAGGTGATGCTCTCTTAGTTTCAGCTTTTGAGCTCTTAACCAATTCTCCGTTTACAGATGAGGAAAAGATTAAATATATTAGAGAATTGGCAATTATTGCCGGTTCTGAAGGAATCATTTCAGGGCAAATGAACGATATCCAAAATGAAAATAAAAAAGTATCAAAAAGAACTTTAGAGTATATTCATGAAAATAAGACTGCCAAAATGATTAACTTAGCCGTTAGATTTGGTTGTATGGCTGCTAATGCACCAGAAGAAGATTGTCAAAGACTTGATAAATATGCATCTAAGATAGGTTTAGCTTTTCAAGTAGTAGATGATATTTTAGATATTGAGGGCTCATCTGCTTTACTAGGCAAAACGATTGGTAAAGATGCTGAAGTCCAAAAAGCAACATTTCCAGCTGTTTACGGTTTAGATAAATCACACGAAATGGCAGAGAAATTAATCAATAGTGCTCAGAAAATCTTAGCTCACTACGGAGATAAAGCTGAGAAATTATCTCTTTTAACTGATTTTATCTTAACAAGAAAATTCTAATGAAGATTGAAGTAAAGAAGTTAGTTCCGGAAGCTATCCTTCCTATGAAATATTCAGAACACGCTGCCGGATATGATGTCTGTGCCTGTTTAGAAAAATCAATTGTATTAGAACCCAATAGCATAGTCTTAGTACCAACTGGTTTAGCTATTGCAATTGAGCCAGGATATGAGGTGCAGATAAGACCTAGAAGTGGTTTAGCCTTGAAAAATCAAATTGGTGTACTAAATTCACCCGGTACTATTGACCCTGATTATAGGGGAGAGGTAAAGGTGATTTTGTTTAACTTTGGAAATACACATTTTACTATCAGTCATGGCATGAGAATTGCCCAAATGGTGATTAGTAAATATGAAAATCCCGAGTGGAAAGAAGTAGACGAGTTGAGTGAGACGCTGAGAGGTCAAGGCGGATTTGGTCATACTAAGCTATGATATTTAGAAAATGATGAAAAATAGTAATCATGTCATGGTAGGATCGCTTAGTTACGATAATACTAAAATAAAAAAATAATATAGATCGAGGAATCAATGGAAAACCAAGAACTAGTTAACGAAATAAATAGATTAAAGAAAGAAAAAAATGTTGTAATTTTAGCTCATAATTATGTAACTTTAGATGTCCAAGATATAGCTGATTTTGTTGGGGATTCTCTCCAGTTATCAATTGAAGCTAGCAAGGTGAAAGCTGATATAATACTATTCTGTGGAGTTCGATTCATGGCTGAAACTTCGAAGATACTCTCACCTAAGACAAAGGTGTTGCTCCCTGTGGAAGATGCTGGATGTCCTATGGCAGATATGATTACTGGTGAGCAATTAAGACAGTTCAAGAATAATCATCCTAATTCAATTGTGATGTGTTATGTAAATTCAACTGCTGAGGTTAAAGCTGAAAGTGATATCTGCTGCACCTCTTCTAATGCTGTGAAAATAATTGAATCTTTACCAAAAGACAAGAAAATACTCTTTGTTCCTGACCAAAACTTGGGGACTTATGCCGCTCATCAAACAAAAAGAAATATTGTCGTGTGGGCTGGCTATTGCCCTGTTCATCATATCAAAATGAGTAAGCAAGATGTGTTGGATGCCAAAAAACAATATCCTAAACATAAGCTGTTAGTCCACCCAGAGTGCCCAACAGAGATTGTTAAGTATGCAGATGTTGTCTCTTCAACTAAAGGAATGGCAGATTATGCCCGAGATCATGATAATCTCATTATTGGAACTGAATTAGGTTTATATGAGCAGATCAAACGCGATAATCCAAACAAAAACATAGTCCCTTTAGCTAGTAAAGCAATATGTGTCAATATGAAAAAAATACATCTTGAAGATGTTTTAACTAGCTTGCAGAAAGAACAGTTTGAAATTACTATTCCTAAAGATTTAAGACTTGCTGCTAAAAAGAGTATTGACGCAATGCTGAAACTCTCTTAATGCTTGACACACTCTGGTTACAAAAGAATGCCTCTTTGGTAACTCTACCAGATGGCTCTTCCATTTATCAACATAAGCAAGGACAGAAAATATCGTCAGATAACCAAAACTTCAATGATTTGCTGTACGAAAGATTTAGTAGATGTTCTACTCAGACTGTTAAAGTACTAGAATTGGGTGCTGGTAATGGAATCAATATGATAATGCTGAAAAAGAAATTCCCACTCTGGGATTTAACAGGAGTAGAGATTGACCAGGAGCAAGTTGAGTTAGCTTCCTATAATTGTAATTTACTGAATCTTGATATAAAGATAGCTATGGACGATTTAAGAACTTTTAAAGGTGAAATAATGTATGACCTAATTATTGCTAACCCTCCCTACAAAAAAGTTGGAACTGGCAGACTAAGTCCATATAAGAGAAATAATCTAGCTAAATTTGAGTTGACTTGTACCATGCAAGATGTCTTTGCTGCTATAAAAAGGAATGTTTGTCCGGGTGGGGAAGCATGGTTACTCTATTCTCTTGATAGAAAAGATGATTTAATGAAACTAATTAGTAATGAAAAGGTAAAAAAAATTAAGTTGATAAAAAAGGATAAAATTATTATTACTGGATTGAAATATGATACAAATTAATGATTTAGAGATAATTAAGAATAAAAGAAAAATACTTGAAATCTTAGCAATGAATCTCAATGACGCATCAATAAATGCTCTAGTCGGAGAGGAAAAGTCGGGGAAAAGCTTGCTTGCAAGTACTATTCATGGTTTATACTCTAATTATCAAGGAATTATTGACTTTCATAACCTCAACAAAAGAAAAAAAAACTCATATTTGATTGTAAAAGATGTCCTGTTGCTTAGTGATAAAACCGCAAGTGATAATTTCTCCTTTCCCACTAAAGAATATTTTGAAGCTATTAGAGAATACTCCTTTTTAGCAGGTTTAGAGAATGATTTAGAGAGAAAAGTGAGCGAGTTACCCTATTCTAAGCAAAAATTGATAGAATTATCAATCGGCTGCGGAATTAATCCTCAATTGTTAATCATTGATGACTTTGACCTATGTTTTACTAACCAAAGCCTTGCTTTAGTAGGTTTGCTACTATCTAAATTTAAAACTGATGGTGGAATTGTTCTACTTACCTCTAGTTTAAATATTCCTGAAATGGACTCATCCTTCTCAATAAATAATGGTAAAGTGGTGAAACTATGAAACGACGATTTATCCTATTGAACACTACTATCCTACTAATATTTGCCTTTCTGGTAATAGCTTTTGTTAATTATTCAAAATTAAAAAATACAGCAATTGGAGAAGTTGCTAAAAATCTTATTGAGGAAAAAGAAAAAGTTAGTTTTAACAAAATTGCTACTTTAAAATTATCAGTCTATAATACTCAAACTAATGAGCTTAATCAACTAAGAAATGATATAATGGCTAAATTCCAAGAAAATGATTTTGAAAGTATTACAATTTTACCTAAAGCAGCCTTTATAGATTCATTATTGCATGATAGTAAATTAAAAAAATATATGAATAGCAATAAATTGAATAAATCTAACCAATCCTTGCTTAATAAGATGAAACTATATTTGCCTAATGAATTACTCATCTCGTTTTTACCCAAACGGGAAACAATTAATCAAATCTACTCTATTGAAGAGTATTTAGAAGAGTCAGGCTATATATTTATCAGTGGCTCTAGTATTCCTACTGTTAAATCAAGTGTTAAACATTACTACTATGATAAAAATCTTTTCCAAGAACTGGATGCAGAAATTTCAAACTTAACTCAACAAAGATACTTCTTATCAATAAATGAATCAGAAAACAGAATTATTGAACTAATTCTTCTAATATTTCTTATTATAACAATTACGCTCTTGATTCAGCTATTGGACTATTATTTGTTGAATGCAAATATGGAAAAAATTAAGTTCCTGCTGAAAGGACATATAAATCCCAAGAAATACTATAAGCTGGTTATTGTTCTTAAATCTCTTAGCTTGAGTTTGATTCTAATAATTAGCTTGCTTGCACTATTTCTTAGCTTAACTTCAAAGACTTACTTTGAAATTGAAAATAGCTTGTTAATCTTTGTCGCTGTTACAGCTTTTATTAACTTAGGGCTGTTTATTCTAAAGAAAGAGAGGATAAATTTATAATCATGAAACATATTCCAAACCTACTTACATTGCTCAGAATGGTATTCATACCTTTCTTTATCTACTATTTTATCCAAGATGAACTACTTGTGGCTTTTAGCCTATTCATTATTGCTTCTGTCACAGACTACTTTGATGGCTTTTTGGCACGCAAATATGAAGTTATCTCTAATTTCGGTAAAATAATGGACCCATTAGCGGATAAGCTCTTAGTACTTTCAGCTTTAGCACTCTTGTGCTATGGTAAACATGGCTATTTATCAGGGTGGATCTTTATCATTATAACCTTGAGAGAAATCATTATCACTATTCTTCGTGAAATCTACAAAAAAAAGAATATCATTATGGCTGCTAATAAATGGGGTAAGCTAAAAACTGTTACCCAAATGGTCGGACTAACCCTATCTCTTCTTGTCTTGGCTGTTAATACTAACTTTTTAGCAGAATATTCTTTATATCTTAATATCTACTTCTGGGCAGTAGCAATCGTTACTATTCTATCCGGATTCTCATATCTCAAAAATATTAAGGAGATTTTTAATTGAAATACTTAATGCCAATTCTTTTTACTCTTATGATATTGGTCGGCTGTAATAACTCTGAACAAGCATATATGCCTGTACCGGAGTTCACTGATAACAACAAACCGATCTCTTATGGCAATCATCAAGATGTGTATGTCTATTCTAATCAAGAATTAAGTGGAAATATTAAAAACATAATGAAAAAACAGTTTGGCTATCCACTTGAAGGGGCTCAAAAGGAGAAAACATTTGAACTTTTTTGGAAAAACTTCGACTCTTTTGAAGAGTTCAAAAAAGCAAAGAACCTTATGTTTATTTGTAATTTGGATATTCAGGATTCATTCACAGCATTTGTCAAAAGTAAAGTCCCGCAAGACAAATTAATCAAGGTTACTCAAGGCGCTCCAACTATTATAACCTACCAAAATGAATGGTCAGATGATCAACTTATTACATTTATTCTCGCATCAGATGAAGATAGCTTAGAAAATATCATTCTCTCCAAAATTGCAAACCTCTATATAGATTATGAAAAAAGATTCTTGCAACGAATGACTAGAAGAGTGTATTATCGAGGCATTCTAAAAAACAATTCTTTCCTTGATTATGACTATTATCTAGTAATACCTTCTACTTTCCAAATCTATAAAGAAATTAAAACTGAGAATATGATTAGCTTTATTCATAGATATAAAAAGAAAAATACTATCCTTCCTGACAAGTTCATAACCATCTATCAAGAAAATATGGAGAAAAATGATTTTAATTCTAAATGGGTAAAAAGATTGCGTGAACAAGTCGGATTAAAAATCCTAGATGGTGACCAAATTGATTGGATGAGAACCAGAATGTTACCTAAGACTTTTACGACCTGGAATGGTGTTAGCTATTATGGCTTTATTCTTGAAGGGGCATGGGAAAACGATAAAAATAGTATGGGTGGCTCATTTAAAAGCTATGCATTTTATGATGAACTAACAAAATCAGGATATTTTATAGACACAGCAGTTTATTATCCTGCTGGTACTAAGATTCCTTATCTTATTGAATTAGAAGGTATTGCAAAATCATTTAATATAAAGGAGCAGAAATGAAAAAGTTAAGCTTGATAGTACTACTTGTCTCATTATCGACAATTTTAATGGGAATTCCTGAGTATAATTTTATTACCACACCCTCCTCAAGTGTTTTGAATAGAGGAGACTATAACTTCGAAACTAAGTTCTATGGCGAGAGTAGTATGAGACTAACTTCTTATATAGGGCTTTTTGAAAGATTATCAATAGGATTTAGTTATGGTGCTGAAAACTTTGTTGGAAACCAACAGCCTGACTGGTATGATCATATTGACTTTAAAGCTAAATTCCAAATCTTTAAAGAAACTGTTAATATCCCTGGATTAAGTGTTGGATTTGATTCGGAAGGTCATGGAAAATGGGTTGAAGAACAAGAAAGATATGAAGTTAAATCTCCTGGGTTCTTTGCTGTCTTAGGTAAAAATGATCTTTTTCTTAGAGGTTCAAAGATTTCTCTGGGTATTAATAAATCCACAGAGGATAAGGATGGAGATAAAGATATAAATAGTTTCATTGCATTTGGTCAAAGCATAGGTGAAGACCTGAACTTTACCTTAGAATATAACTTTGCTTTCAACGATAACAATGATACCCCAAGTAATGAACTAGAAAAATATGGCGATGGTAAAGGATATTTAAATCTCTCAGTTGGTTGGTTTATTGTCCCTGATTTACAGTTTAAGTTCTCTGTCTATGATATGTTGAAAAATGCTCCTGATTTTGGCTCAACAGATAATCTAACTATAGATAGATCTTTACAAATTATCTATTCAACTAAATTTTAAGAGGAAACATGAGAAAAAAAACAACAGATAGGTTGAACTTAACTTCAACTAATTTTATTCTTTTAGCTATTGCAGTGGTTGTAATAATAATTGGCTATATAGTTATGAAGTATGGAGGTGATGACCTTGGGGATAAGACAATCTCTCCGATTATCTTAACTATTGGTTATGTTGTTCTAATTCCACTAGCATTATTCTACAAAAAAAGAGAAAATGACTAGTTTAATAACAGAAAAAGTAGTAAAAACACTTGATGCTTTTCATCTCAATGTTCAAGAGATTGTTGAAGGCTTTATGGTCGGTTTGCATAAGTCTCCCTATCATGGCTTTAGTGTGGAATTCGCTGATTATCGTCAATATATTCCTGGTGATCAAATTAAAGATATTGACTGGAAACAATACGCTAAAACTGATAGATATTACGTAAGAAGATTTGAAGATGAAACAAATGTAAATGCCTATGTTCTAATTGATCATAGCAACTCCATGAGCTTTACTTCTCATAATGTTGTAAAACTTGATTATGCTAAAACATTAGCTGCAGCTTTAACTTACCTGATAAATAAGCAAAATGATGCTGTTGGATTAGTATCTTATAATGAGGATATCTCATATTGGCAGCCTCCCAAAACTAATCAAGCTTTTGTTGCTGGGATCTATAAAAAGCTTTATGAACTAACACCCGAAAAGAAGACTAATAGTATTCAAGTATTGCACAAGATAGCTGAGAAAATCAAAAAAAGAAGTCTAATTATAATTATTTCAGACCTACTTGATGATGCTGAAGAGTTGATTAGGGGATTTAAACACTTCCGCTACTTGAAACATGATGTGATTGTCTTTCATATAGTTGATGAACAGGAAGTTGATTTCAACTATAAAAAAGAGACAATCTTTGTTGATGCTGAAACAAAATCAGAAGTAAGAGTATTTCCTTGGCAGATAAGAGATAACTATCAAACAAAATATTCTGATTTCTATCAACATATCAAAGAACAATGCTCTAGCTCAAGAATTGAGTATGTTAATTTCTCTACTCAAACTCCTTTAGAAAATAATCTTATGACATATCTAGTTAAGAGAAGTAAACTATAAAATACCTAAAATGAATAAGTAGAAATTAATGCTTGACATAAAATTAACTGGTGCTTAAATAAGTCCTAGTAATAAATAGGAGACAATATAATGATCGGTTCTAGAATTAAAGAGATTAGAAAAGCTAGGAAAATCAAGCAAATAGAACTTGCAGAGCGACTTAATTTAAAAGCATCAGCTCTCTCTCAGATGGAGTCTGATAAGATTAAACCATCAATTGATACCATGAACAAACTATGCAATTTGTATGGCATAAACTTGCACTGGCTTATTACTGGCAAAGGTAATATGATTGTTGAGGGGTCTAAAGTGGAAGAGATTGACCAATTAGAGAAAGTTCTTGATAACCACATTCATAGAGTTATAGAAGCTAAGATGAAATTCTTTGATGATTCAATGATTACTATTCCTATTTCGGGAGAAATATCCGCAGGAATTCCAATCGAGACAAAGCAAGAAGACTTTGGTGATGTGAAGTTTAGCCGTGATCAAATTCATGGAAAGGCTGATAACTATTTATGTTTAAAAGTTAACGGAAGCTCAATGGAACCTGTGATCAAGAATGGTGATGTTATTTTAATTGAAAAATCAAATGATTGGGAAAGAAGTAACGGAAAAATTTGTGCAGTTAGACTTGACGGTGAAGTAACGTTAAAGAAAATGAAACTTGACAAGAATAGCCGACAATTATTATTAATACCACTGAACGATGGATTTGAAACAATAGTTGTCGAACCAGAGGGTCATGCCGACTGTTCTTTAATTGGGATCATGACTTTTCTTTACAGGAAGTTTGAATAGGAGACAAATATGGCAAAAAGAGAGCTGACAGAAAAAGAATTAAATAGTATTTCAAAGAATTTACTTACCAAATATAAAAAAATGGGATTTATACCTTATATTGATGATAACGATCCAGATTGTGAGATCATGTGGGGAACCGAATCTCAAGTGATTTATGATCAAATTGATAAGAAAAGCAATACTGTAAATGTACCAAAAGTTCATTTTTGGGCAGGAATTCATGCATTATATGCTAATTTTTTGTGGGTGATTCTTTTTGTAGGACTGGTTGTTTTTACTATACTGTTAATGATGTATGACTTTGATATTCATAAATTATATAGAGCGTTTAAGAATATTTTTTATGATTATGTATAGTTAGCATTTCTTTATGGTATAGTTGATTTAGTTGCTGATACCTTAGCTTGAACAAGAAAAAAAGCTAGTTATATTTGTTAATTATTGACAAAAATACAACAAATAAATATTTAACATAAAGTCTTTTTAAAAGGTGGTTCTTATGAGAATATTACAGATAAGTGATTTTATTGATGTAACAAGGATTAAAGACTTGCAAGCAGTCAATAAAACAGATGCTTTAGAAGAGATGATAGAGTTAATATCATCATCTGACAATATAAAAAACATTAGTGCGTTCAAGAAAGCTATCTTTAAGAGAGAATCTTTAATGAGTACCGGCATTGGGTTAGGTATAGCTATTCCTCATGCAAAAATACCTGAATGTGAAGATTTTGTTATTGCTATTGGAAGATTAAAAAATGGTATTGAGTATGAATCATTAGATGATAAACCTGTAAATTTAATATTTATGATTGGTGCTTCTGATAAACAAGATAAAGAGTATATAAGGTTGTTATCAAGATTGGTTCTAAGATTAAAAGACAAGCATGTCTTAAAGGAACTCTTAAAAGCTAAGAGTAAAGATGAGATTTATTCAATAATCACCTTAGCTGAATAGTTATTGTAATGTCAGAAATAGCATTAATATTTTTCTTTTTAGCAGTTTCACTACTACTTTCCATACTTACTAGCAGAGGAGTATCACTTTTAAAGGCCCCTTTATTACTAGGTTATATTATCACAGGAGCTATAGTTGGTATTATATTAGATATATCAATTCCTGTAAGTAACCCTTGGCAATTTAGGGTTGATGATTATGAAATTGTCAATATTATTACATTATCGCTGATAGGTTTTGGTATAGGAACAGAATTAGAGTATAAAGAACTCAAAAAAGTAGGTAAAACAGTATTTTGGATTACTCTCTTTGAAGCAACATTAACTTTCATAGTAGTGAGTTTAGTTATATCATTTCTTCTTCATTTCAGTATGGGTTGGAAGATAGCTATACCACTTGGATTACTTTTTGGATCATTTGCTTCAGCAACAGCACCAGCAGGAACAGTAGATGTTATCAAACAGTATAAAGCTTCAGGAAGCTTAGTAACAACTCTTTATGCAGTGCTGGGATTAGATGATATCTTTGCACTATTAATTTTCACAATCACATTACCAGTTTCAATAATGCTCTTAGGCTCAGATCAATTGAGCATTGGTGGTGCATTATTTGATTCATTGATTGAAGTATTGTTATCAATAGGTATAGGCTCAGCAGTTGGTTATGGTTTAGCCTATTTTGGTAGGAGAGTTCATGAGAAGTTTATGGTTACATATCTTGCATTAGGAAGTATTTTGTTGATGTGTGCTATGGCAGAACAACTAAATCTCTCGCCAATATTGATTAATATGTTTGCTGGGATAATAGTAGTGAATAGAAACAAGTTGATAGCAAGAAAACTAAACATGGCCCTTACAGAATGGTCTCCTCCAATCTATGTCTGGTTCTTTGTCCTTATTGGTACTCGTCTTGATATTCATTTGATACAAGAATATTGGTTACTAATATTATTATACATTGCAGCAACTATGGTTGGCAAATATAATGGAGCTTATCTTGGTGCAGTTGTTTCTAAAGCACCAATTAAAATTAGAAAGTATTTAGGTTTTACTTTACTTTCTCAAGCTGGTGTAGCCATTGGATTGTCAATTGCAGCTAGTAAGTATTTAATGGCCGAAGGTTATGAAGACCAAGCCAAGTTAGTAACTTCTGTTATGACCATGACAACCTTCTTAATTATGATGATAGCCCCGAACTTTGTGAAGTATGGGCTGTTTAAATCTGGTGAAGCTAAAATCCGCTAAATTAAAATTTTTTATTATCTAGGAGTAATTATGTATATGATATTTCAACTCTTTTATGAGAAGTATATCTCAGATGTTCTAATGGCTATTGCAGAGGCGGGTGTGGAAGACACAATCGTTCTTTCAGGCGAAGTAACAGGGCATAAACTTATATTTGATAATCCTCTTTTTGCATCTTTTCGTGATACTTATGGGACTCAACGTGATTATGGAAAAGTAATCATGGGTTTTGCAGAAGAAGAGCAAGTTGAGTTTATCATTTCAGAGTTAAAACATGCAGGAATTGATATTATTGGAGATGAATTAGGGAAAATACTTTTAATTAACTCACATAAGGTTTACGAGTAGAATTTATGGAGCAATATCTTTTTTTAGGTTTTATTGGGATCTCAATTCTGCTATCTATAGTAATGGCAAAAGGCGTATCGTTGTTTCATGCTCCGATGGTCTTGGGCTATATTCTTGCAGGAGCAGTCATTGGCCAATCAATTTATTTGATTGGAATAGATTTTAAATATGATACTTTTGATTTGATAAATTCACTAACCCTTTCACTTTTAGGGTTGGGTATTGGAACAGAATTAAAACTAAAAGATTTGAAAAAGTTAGGTACTGGTATTATTACCATAGTGATTTTAGAAGCAACTATGACTTTTCTGGTTGTAGGTGTTATTGTGACTCTTGTTACCCAAAACATCTCCTTAGGAATTATATATGGAGCTCTTGCTAGTGCTACGGCCCCTGCTGGTACTACAGACGTTATAAATCAATACAAGGCTTCTGGTAATCTCACAAAAACACTTTATGCTGTGATGGGTTTGGATGATATTTATGCTTTGTTAATTTATTCCATTGCAATACCTTTAGCTATTATCCTGTTAGGATCCCATGAAATCACTGTTGGTCAGGCATTAGTAAAGGCAGGGATAGAGTTATTTCTTGCAATTACCATTGGAGTTGGATCTGGTTTTTTCATAGTTTGGATTATTAAAAAGATTCATGACAATATTATAATGCTACTTTTTGCAATTGGTATGTTATTCGTAAACTGCTCTATTGCTCTTAAACTTGACATTTCTCCAATTTTATTAAACATGTGTGTGGGAATAGTCTTAGCAAATAGTAGTAGCTTGCTCTCAAGAAAGCTTAACACTTCTCTTAGTACTTGGTCTCCTCCTATTTATGTAGTATTTTTCGTCTTGATTGGGACAAAGTTAGATTTTCATATGATCTATGCAAATTGGATTATGATTGTGATATATATTTTAACTAGGACAATCGGAAAATGGAGTGGTGCTTATTTTGGATGTAAAATTTCTCATGCTCCCAAACTAACAACACAATATCTTGGTTTTACTCTTCTATCTCAAGCTGGAGTCGCTATTGGACTTACTTTAGCTACTGCTCATTACCTAATTGGTGCAGGATTAGAAAATGAGGCTGGACAACTTGTTAGCATTATGGTTGGAACTACTTTCTTGATCATGTTAGTAGGACCTGCTTCAGCTAAGTATGGGTTAAAGAAAGCTGGAGAGATTAAGAAGCTTAGTTAGCATTGAGAATTTCTTTAAGGTGGGGGAGTTCTAGATACTCAGGTCTACTAGGTGAAAGAATGTGCATTAAAAATGAAACCATATCAACACAGTAGAACTTTGTGAATATTACAATAATCAATTTATGAGTGCTTTCTTAATAAAATAATTTTTTTAAAAAAATTTGTAATACTAGGTCACTTCTTAGGCAATCCCTCATAGAAATGTTGTTTTTGACTGGGAAGAGCGAACATATGCAGAAAAATTATATCCATAATCTAACTAAGAAAATTTGTACTATTTAGTTGTGAGAATGAATCCATATTGAAGTCCTATCAAAGTTTACTGTCTCATTTTGGTTGAGAATTGTGTACTAAGAGTCAGCACTTTATGTTATATCGTTATCAATAAATAACTGATACAGCTTATTTTTTTTTAAACCATACTCTTTGCTCATCTCTTTAGCAATGAAACTAGCACTTTTCCCAGCAGCTGTCAGCCTTCTAGCTTGGTGCAAGATTTCATCATCGCTAAGAGTCTTTTCTTGATAACCTTCTATAACAACTACAAATTCACCTTTTAAGGTTATTTCAGCAAAATTAGCAATAAAGTATGAGGTCGTTCCTCGATAAACACTTTGGTACATTTTGCTTATTTCTCTCATAATTGCTATTTTTCGATCACCAAAATTATCTAAGAATTCAGTAAGTGTCTTTTCTAAGCTATGTGGGGAAACATAAAATATCAGGGTGTTTGTATGGAATTTAATATGGTTAAAAAGTGTTAGTTTATCTTTGTTTTTATCTGGCAAAAAGCCACAAAATGTAAAGTTTTCAGTATTTAATCCGGACAAAATTAATGCTGGTATGGTAGCTGTAGCACCAGGTAAAACATCGAAATCAATATTGTTTTCAATTGCTTCCTTGATAAGATAAGAACTAGGATCTGAAATTCCAGGAGTACCTGCATCAGAGATTATCGCTATTTTAGCACCTTGTTTAAGTTTAGCAATTAATTCTTGTGAACGTTTGCTTTCATTAAACTTATGATAACTAATGGTTGGTGTATTAATTGCATAGTGGTGCAAGAGTTTTTTTGAGGTTCTTGTATCTTCACAAGCAATGAGATCGACCTCTTTCAAGATTCTAATTGCTCTCAAGGTAATATCTTCTAAATTACCAATAGGTGTTGGTACTATATATAGCATAAAATCCTTAAAAATAAAGTGCTGAAGTGATATGATTTACTCCAGCACTTTTTTATAATTTAAATAATTTTCATTTCTTTGCCGATTTCAATGAAAGCGTTAATTGCTTTATCGACCATTTCTTTACTGTGGGCTGCAGAAAGTTGGACTCTAATTCTTGCCTTTCCTTTAGGTACTACAGGATAAACAAAGCCAATAACGTAAATACCTTTAGCTAGCAACTTATCTGCCATTTCAACAGCTTTTGGGGCATCATAAAGCATTACAGGAACAATAGCTGTATCTCCCTTTACGATATCAAAGCCTGCTTCAACCATCTTACTTCTAAAGTAGTTTGCATTGTCCATGGTTTTTTGAATTATTGATGGGTCATTCTCTAATAAGTCTAAAACTTTGAGAGTACCACCCACAACAGCAGGACTAACAGTATTAGAGAATAAGTATGGACGAGATCTTTGTCTTAAAAGCTCAATAATTTCTTTTCTACCAGAAGTACATCCACCATTCGCTCCACCTAAGGCTTTCCCAAAGGTTGTTGTTATAATATCAACTCTATCTTCTACTCCACAAGCATAGTGAGTTCCTCTACCATTTTTCCCAATATAACCAGTAGCATGAGAATCATCAACCATTACTAATGAATCATATTTATCAGCTAAATCACAAATTTCTTTTAACTTTGCAATATCCCCATCCATAGAGAATACACCATCAGTGCAAATCAAGCGATATTTGGCATCTTTAGCAGCAATTAGTTGTTGTTCTAACTCTTGCATATTTGAGTGTTTATATCTATATCTTTTTGCTTTACATAATCTAACACCATCAATAATGGAAGCGTGATTTAATTCATCTGAAATAATTGCACAGTCATCATCAAGAAGTGGCTCAAAAATACCTGCATTAGCATCAAAACAAGCAACATAAAGAATTGTATCTTCCATTCCTAAAAACTTTGACACCTTAGCTTCTAATTCTTTGTGAATATCTTGAGTTCCACAAATAAATCTAACTGATGATAAACCATATCCTCTTTTAGACATAATATCTTGAGAAGCTTTGACAACTTCTGGGTGGTTTGCTAAGCCTATATAATTATTTGCACAAAAATTGAGAACCTCTTGACCATCTTGGAGCTTAATCTTTCCTCCTTGAGGTGAGGCAATAATTCTCTCTTCTTTATATAGACCTTGCTCTTTTAACTCAACAAATAAATTTTGTAGATCTGTTTTCATCTGTTTGAACATTTTTTCCTCCAATTATTTATTTTTTTAACTATTTATTATCTTTTTCATTTCTGATACTGCATTTGCTAAACCGCTAAATACAGCTTTTGAGATGATAGAATGACCAATATTATATTCAGTAAATATTGCAAGTTCTAGAAGGGGGTAGATGTTTTTATAGTTTAAACCATGGCCTGCAACTACTCTCATTCCAGCTGATTTTATTGCTTTGGCTGCTTTATAAAGAATTTTTATTTCTTCTTCATAGTTTCCCTCTTGAAACTTTTCAGCATATCTCCCAGTGTGAAGCTCTACAGCATCAGCACCATATTTAGCTGCTAATTTTATCATATCTAAATCCGGCTCTATGAATAGGCTTACCTCTATATGAGCAGCTTTCAATTGCTCCATAGCTTCTTTAACTTCATTAGTTATAGCTAATCCACCCTCAGTAGTAATCTCTTCTCGTTTTTCAGGAACTAATGTTACGGTTTCAGGTTTGATTTGTTTTGCAATTGTAACCATCTCAGGAATGGGTGCCATTTCGAGGTTAAATTTAGTTTGAACTACCTCTTTGAGAATCTGGACATCTCTAAACTGAATATGTCTTCTATCCTCTCTAAGATGGACAGTTATCTGGTCAGCTCCACTCTGCTCAGCAATAAAAGCTCCATAAATGGGATCTGGTTCAATCCCT
>Ga0265294_10004940_pt1 | contig 16406 bp, 17 predicted proteins | sample MunlanPumphouse3_FD_192504 | JGI IMG/M metagenome (GOLD analysis project Ga0265294, IMG submission 192504) | Groundwater microbial communities from a municipal landfill in Southern Ontario, Canada - Pumphouse #3 | ecosystem: Environmental > Aquatic > Deep subsurface > Groundwater | place...
TTGAAAGCGGTAATGTGTATGTTCCTTCTTCCATGGATGGCCGCAGGATGGCAGATGAGAAGTTCGGATGGATACATCCATGCTGCTCTTATCCGCTTTCTGACATCAGGCTTGAAATCACAGAGCTGAAGGCCTAGGCCTTCAGTGATCGGACTTCAGTCCTGCTCCGCACATCGGGATCAGGCAGTCTGTTAGTTCCGGATTCTGCTGCTTGCACTTCAGATATGCTGCATATGTTGCCGCTGTCGTGTGCTCGCAGTAGATTCCTTGTCTTGCAAGAAGCGCCCGGGCCTCAAGGATCCCGTCCTCCGGAGCTAGGACGAAGCTTATTGCGTGCTTTCTTGCAAGAGCCAGGATCTGAGTGCCTCGCATCGGCTCTCCTATGGCTATGCCTTCGGCAAGAGTTGGTGTGCAGACGACCTTTGGCACAGCTGTGCTTCCAGACTCACAAGCGGCGTAAAGGGGGTTGCAATTCTCGGACTGAACAGCAATTATCTTGGGAAATTCATTGATGATGGAGCTTGCAAGCAGATGCTCCAGTGCAATGATGCAGCCCAGAAGGAGGGTTCCGTTGCCCACCGGAATGAAGAGGCATGACGGAATCCTGTGAAGCTGTTCAAATACTTCGTAGATGTACGTCTTGGTGCCTTCGTAGAAGAAAGGATTGAATACGTGGTTCGCATAGTAGAGATGCTGCTCTCTGGCCTTGGAACGGCAGACGTCAGCGCAATGATCCCGTGACCCTGGCACAATCGTGCAGACCGCCCCATGGGCTCTTATCAATTCGATCTTCTTCGGTGATGCGCCTTCCGGGACGAATATCTCGCATTGGATTCCAGCTCTTGCGCAGTAGGCTGCAACCGAGTTGCCTGCATTGCCGCTGGAGTCCTGGACCACCTTCTTCACGCCGATCGACTTGCAGTGTGAAACAAGCACGGCTGCTCCTCTGTCCTTGAACGAAAGAGTGGGCATGAAGTAGTCCATCTTCAGAAGCACATTGTCATCCAGGGCTATGACTGGGGTCATGCCTTCGCCTAGCGTGATGCCTTCGAATGCACCGTCTTCTAGAGCTATGTATTTCCTGTATCGGAAGATGCTCCAATCATCGGCGATGATATCATCAAGAGAAAAACTATCTGCCTTGTATTCCAGGTCCCACAGTCCCCCGCATGAGCAGCATGGGGCAAGCTCGGTTGATTCAGCTGTCCTTCCGCAGCGTGAGCACACGTAATGGATGTCTTTCATCAATGAGCCTCCGCAACTGCGCTTATCTCGACAAGGGCTCCGTGGTGAAGCTCCCTGGTGGGGACTATCACCCGTGCCGGCTTGTGGGTGCCGAAGAAGGCGGAGTATGCACAATTGGCCAGATCCCAGAACCTGATGTCCGGAATGTATACAGTGCACATTGCGACATCGGACCGGGTGCATCCGGCTGCCGTGAGTATGCGGTCGATCTTCGACAGGACTTCTGCCATCTGCCCCGTCATGTCGAGCTTGAAGTCATCAGCCAGCTGGCCAGAGATGTAAAGCGTTCCGTTGGAAACGATTGCAGGCACGTAATGACCTGCTGGCACTATGCCGTCAACATGGATTTCCTTCATTTTATTCCTCCTACTGGAGCTTGCCGCGGCCAGCTATGTCCAGCTTGCCCAGCACCTCGGCGCCGGATACCAGGTACATGCAGTCATAGAGGTTGCACACAGGGCAGATATGGACCGGGATGATGCGGACCTTGTCGCCGATGCTCACCTTTGACGAAAAAGCGGCGTCTTCAATTATTGCGTGCTCGTCGAACATCCTGCTGATGTGCACATCTGGATAGTCCAGCAAAGTTCCCTTGCCTTCGGTAGCGCAGATTCCATCCCGGCGCTCCTGCATCGTCAGGCCTTTGGCGCCGACGTCAAGGATTACTCGCCCTGAAGTGGGCTTGCTGATCACCGAGGCAAGCACAGTGGCTGCGCAACGGCCAAGAGTTCCGATTGCATGTCCCTGTGAAGCATCCATCAGGGCGTATGTGCCTGGCCTGAGCTCTGTTATTCCTTCAAGGATCGGGACTTTGTTCATGAACGTCGGAGTTGAGCCGTAGCTTATGACATTGCAGTGCAGTCCTGCTTCTTCTGCAAGAGAAGCAAAATGCAGCGTTCTCTTCTGGGCACCGACTGCAATGTCAATGCAGGCCTGGATGTCAGGAGCATGGTAGCTGTTCCCGTCATGTGAGAAGAGCCCCTTCAGATGGACGTGAGGGCATTTTCTGATCTCTTCAAGCAAGGCAAGGAAATCCTTGTCTTCGATGATTCCGCTACGGACCTCGCCGACCTCAATCTCGATCAATACCTCGGCAACGGCACCAGCGGCACCGAAGACCTCTTCGGCCTGCCTCACAGGAACAGGATTGTCGACTCCAAATGATATGGAGATGCTTTTTGAAAGCTTCATGATCCGTTCGAGCTTGATAGATCCGACGATTTCATTGGCAATGAAGATATCGTTGATCCCTGCCTGGGCCATAGCCTCGGCTTCGCCGGTCTTTGCGACTGCGATTCCGCAGGCTCCTGCTTCAATCTGCATCTTTGCTATTTCAGGTGTCTTGTGGGTCTTGGTGTGAGGCCTGAGGGCAACGTGATTGGCATCGGCATAGTCCTGCATGAAGGCGATGTTGCTTTCGAGCCTGTTTCTGTCGACAAGAAGAGAAGGGGTGTCCAGTTCATTGATATTCATAAAACCTCCGGTATTTCATCTGCCGGCTTCCGGCATGCAATGCATATGAGTCTGGTCAAGCATCCTGAATCCTTCGGCATGCAGGCAGCCTCGCCTGAGGCCGAACATCAGAGACCTGAGCATTAGATAGCGAGGAAAAGAGGCTGCTTCCGCACTTCCTGGGGGAAACTGGCTTGTGTGGCAGCTGAAGATCGAATCGAGCTGAACATTGATGAGCTTGCCGGTCTTCACGTACTGGCTTGGCCTTGCTGTCATGAAGTAGGCAAGCGCTTTCACTGGTGCGCTTCTTGCGCCATAGCAGGCAGCTATCTCCTTGAATGGAGAGAAGAAAGCGATTTCCCTTGCAGCCTCGCCGACGCAGATGTGATCCTTGTGGCATTCGCTGGAGACCCATGGATCGGGAGCGAGGATCACATCCGGCTGGAAAGCCCCGACAGCTCTGGCTATAGCATTCTTCAGATCCTGGATCTCATACTGACCGCCGTCTGAAAGACCCAGGAATTCCACATCATGAACTCCCAGCTTTGCAGCAGAGGCAAGCGCTTCTTCCTTCCTGATTTCAATCAGCTTCTCCGCTGTGGTTCCATCAGGGGCATTTGCAAGGCCGTAGCGGCCGTCAGTTGCTATAAGGAACTTCACAGTCCTGCCAGCTCTGGCAAGCTTTGCAGCAGTTGCTCCTGCTCCGATCTCGATGTCATCTGGGTGCGGCCCGATGAACAGGAAGCGCTGGAAGCTTTCCAGTGCTGGAATCGGTGCTGCTTTCCTGAGTATCCATCTGAGCATCACTTTGCCCCCGCCTTGCGGATCTCAAGCTCCCTGCAGATGCGCTCGTATTCTTCTTCATCGAGCTTGTAGTGCTTGATGTAAAGGAAATACGATATCAGCATCAGAGCGCATGGAAGAACCGTCATCGAGAGCAGAAGGCCTATGGTCTGGCTGTTCTGGACGTTGGAAAGCACGTTCTCGATTGACAGAAGCTTGTCTGATTCCGTTACCAAGCCCATTGCGGCCTCGTTTTCAAGCTCGGAGATGCTGTTGGTGAACTTGGTAACTCCGAAGATCAGGTATGAAGCAGATGTGATGGCCACTATGATGGCAGATCCGAGCTTTGTAAGGAACGGCCTGAGCGATGCTATGATTGCTTCGCTTCTGGTTCCTTTCTCAAGCTCGTTGTATTCCACTGTGTTGATGATCGAGATCATCATTATCAGATAGAAGCAGTACTGCCCGAAGCTGGACAGCATGTAGCCGATTGTTATGATGTAGAACTTGAGCATCGTCGATGGAAGCGCAAGGCCTGCAATGAGCATCATCGCATAGCCGCCGATCGAGAGAATCTGCATCATTCCCATGAGCTTCTTGCGGTGGATCTTCCGTGAAATTGCAGGATAGAAGATCATCAGGAATGCCGTTGCCGCCATGCCTATGGTGGTGAACAGCGAGTACAGCCCGCCCTGGTAGCCGAATTCGAAGTAGATGTAGGTCGATCCCATTCCGCCTGCGATGATGCCGTTCCCGATCTGCTGGATCAGGAATATCAGCGATATCCAGAGCAGCTGGTCGTTCCCTGCTATCGTCCTGGCTATCATCTTAAGGCTGATGCGCGGCGCAGGCTCGGCCATGTCGCTTCGGTTCTCCCTGACGCCGAACAGGGTGAAGCAGAGGAATGCAGGGGAGAGAATGCAGATCACCAGAGCAACGATCCCGTAGGCTGTTGCCGTGCTTCCTCCGATGGCTCCCTTTCCCGTGGTGAGGATCGGAATCAGGATTGAAGCCAGCGTTCCGCCGATGCCTGCGAACAATGTGGTGCGGGAAGTGAACTGATTGCGGGAGTTCGCATCTGATGAAAGCGCCGGGATCATGCCCCAGTATGAGATGTCGTTCATCGTGTATGTGATGCTGTACATGAAGTAGATGAAGCCGAAGAACCATACGAAGCTCCAGCCCTGAAGCTTCGTGTTGAATGCCGCATAGACTACTACCGAAGTAGATAGGATTCCGATGAGCAGCCAGGGCTTGAATTTGCCCCAGCGTGTTCTGGTCCGCTCGATTATGTTACCCATGATCGGGTCATTGAGGGCGTCGAACACTCTTGCTGCGACCATTATCGCGGTGATTGCTCCGAGCTGGGCTGAAGTCAGCACCCTTGTGAAAAGGATGAATGTCAGCATGTAGTTGGTGAACAGGTTGTACACCATGTCCCTTCCGATGGTTCCGAGCGGGAACATGATCAGGTTTCTCTTCTTCTGTTTGTCTGCATCCATCAATAAGCCTCCCTTGGCTGGGAATGAGTCATTATACAATGCTTTCACATCGGTGGACACAGCAAAGTTGCAAAAAAAGCAGGGCTCGAAAGCCCTGCTGATGAATCAGATCTTCATTCCGACGTCCCAGGCACGCCAGATCACCGTCCTGAGGTTCCCGACATGGTCTGCATCGCCCACGAGGTGGACATGCGAGGACTTCGGTGCAAGCGGTGCGCTGTGGTAGCCCATCGAAGTGATCACGCTGTCACCTTCGATCCTGAACTGCTTGCCATCCTTGTCCTTGACGATGACGCCGTCCTTCTGGATTTCCACAAGCGTCGTCTGAAGGTGCACCGGAACCTTCTTGAAAGCGAGCATCTCCCTGAGGAATGAGGAATTGGCCAGGCATACTCCGCGCACAGCCACCAGATCGTTCTTCATCTCGACGATCGTCGGCTTCTTGCCCTGCAGCACAAGCTCGTAGGCGATCTCGCAGCCTGTCAGTCCGCCGCCTATGATGATCACATTCTCACCCACGCTCTTTCCTGAGAGGAATTCGGTTGCTTCGGTCGCAAGCTCAAGTCCCTTGATGTGCGGTCTGTTCGGGGAAGCTCCGGTTGCAATGATGATTTCGTCTTCTGTCAAACTCTCGATCTTCGTCACCTCTGTGCCGAATTTCACCGGAATCTGACGGTCCTCTATGTTCTTCCTGTACCATTCAAGCAGCTTCTTGTCGCGTTCCTTGAACGAGAACGATGCCGCTTTTATGTAGTTTCCACCAAGCTTGTCAGTCTTTTCGTAGATCACAGGCTTGTGCCCGCGGTCATGAAGCAGGATTGCGGCTTCCATTCCTCCGATTCCTCCGCCGATGATGGCGACGGTCTTCGGGTGAGTGGTCTTCACAACCTTGTACTTTCCCGTCTGCATCGTCTGCGGATTGAGTGCGCAGCGTGCCATGTGGATTGCATCTGAGAGGTCCTGGTCGTTGGAGGCACCCTCGTAGTGGCACATCGTGAAGCATGCATTGTGGCAGTTGATGCAAGGCTTTATGTCGTTCTCGCGGTCCTCCATGGTCTTCGTGATCCACTCAGGATCGACTAGGAATTGCCTTGCAGCGCCCATCGCATCAAGCTTGCCCTCGGCTATCGCCGCCGAAGCCACATCAGTGGTCATCTTGCCTGCGCAGACGACTGGAATGTCGACGAACTTCTTTATGTGCTCGACGTCCTCGAGGTTGCAGTTCTCTGGCATGTATACAGGCGGATGCGCCCAGTACCATGCATCATAGGTGCCGTTGTCGCAGTTGAGCATGTCGTATCCGGCTTCCTGAAGGTGCTTTGCTGCCCATTCGGATTCTTCCATGTCCCTTCCTGCTTCGGTGAACTCTTCTCCCGGTACTGCTCCCTGCTGGAAGCCCTTGGTCTTCGAGACCACTGAATAGCGCAGCGAGACAGGGTAGTCGGCACCGCATCTGGCCTTGATCGCCTTGACGATATCACATGGGAAGCGGTAGCGGTTCTCGCGGCTTCCTCCGTAATCATCGGTTCTCTGGTTTGTGTATTTCATCGCGAACTGGTCGAGCAGGTAGCCTTCATGCACTGCATGGATCTCGACTCCGTCAACTCCGGCCTGCTTGCAAAGCAGGGCAGTGCGTGCGAATGCTTCGACTATCTGATCGATCTGCTTTACTGTAAGCGGCTTGCTGTAGCAGCTGTCATCCCATCTGTTGGGAGTTGCGCTTGCGCTTGCGCAGATGTAGTCCATGTTGAATATCGGCTTGCAGACGAATCCAAGCACAGGGTTCTTGATCATCTTCACCATCAGGTCGTTGATTGCCATCGAGCGTCCCATCCCTGCGGTTATCTGGACAAACATCTTGGCCCCGGTCTTGTGAAGCTCGTCCATGAAGCTCTTGAGCTTATCGAACTTTCCCTTTCCCTGATACAGCCATTTGCCGCCCATGGTGTCTCTGATCGGAGCAATCCCAGGCAGTACAAGGCCTGCGTTGTTGCGAGCTCTTTCCATCAGGAAGTTTGCCGCTTCCTTGTCGAAGTGGTTGGGCTCCATCCATCCGAAAATCGAAGTCCCTCCCATGGATGTCATGACAATCCTGTTCTTTATCTCTACATTGCCGATCTTCCACGGTGTGAATAGCGGTTCATATTCCTTCTTCATGTCTGTCTCCTTGAAACAAGAATACCACAGCTTGCTGAAGTTCACAAATGCAATTGATGTTTTGTTTGCTTTGCTGGCTTCTTGCTGAAAAGCATATTAATGGTAAATTGTTGTAAACCGGAAATGGATTATTCTCTGGCATGCAATATTTGAATTTGCTTTGGCCAATCCCTCATTCTTCGCCAAAGCATCTGCAAAAACTTGCTTTTCCTTATTTAGGGAAACATCTACGCTGTAAACAATGAAAACTTCCCGAATTATTCAGATTGAGCATATGCGTTAGAATCTGTTTAGAATCGTTAGATCAGGCAGAAGCGTTATATGCGTTAGATCAAGCATCTGCGTTAGAATCGTTAGATTATCAGGTATGATGAAGTATTAGGGTTTGACCAATCCTGCATTTCCCGAAATAGGGAAACATTTACGCTGTAAACAGTGAAAACTTCCCGAATTATTTCAGGATGTGCAGGATGCGTAGATCAGGCAGGAGCTGTCCAGAAGTTGCAGGAGTGGTAGTTCGTGATGATATTCTAAAACAGGAAATCATTTACGGGTTCAAGGGAAATAATCATATCCGGACTACGCGGAAAAGCATATTAATGGTAAATTGTTTGTGTTTGAATTGGATATCCGCTATAATCAGAAGCATGTCTTGAAAGGATGATAGTATGAAGTCTGAAAACACATCTTCCATTGTAACATTATTCCATGGGAGTCAGAATGAGATAGTTTCGCCCAGTTTTGGCTTTGGGAACGACAAGCGTGATTTTGGGAAAGGATTTTACCTTACAGCAGATTCCGAACTTGCGAAAGAATGGGCGGTTTGCAGGCCTGGTGACCGCTTCGGATGGGTTCACAAGTATTATTTGCAGACCTCTGGATTGAAGATTATGGACTTTGGCAATGAGAGTATTCTTTCTTGGCTTGCGGAATTGATGACGCACAGAAATGCTGCAGATTCAAAAAGGTATCAGATGCTTTCAAAGAAGTTCATTGATAAGTATGCAATTCAAACTGACGGATTCGATGTTGTCAAGGGATGGCGAGCCAATGCTTCATACTTCTATATTGCGAAAGCATTTGTACGGGATGAAGTAGATGTGGATTTTTTGGAAGAGCTGCTAAGCCTTGGTGAACTTGGAATTCAGTTTTGTCTGAAGTCAGAAAAAGCATTTCAGCATTTGAGTGAAGATATGGAAAACATGGAGAAGGTTGACTTCTTACAGTATAATGACAAATATAACCAGCGTGATATTTCTGCAAGAGAACGAATGAGGGTTCTAATAGATTCTGATCGCAATAAAGTAACAAATGTGTTCAGCACATTGATTTAGGGAATTGCCGGTATGCCGAGTTATCCAGAATGCTACGTTGAAGAGGTGGTTGAAACCCAAGGAAAGCTATTTGACTTTTATGCCAGTTCATTCGCTGACATGGATACGGAATTTTTCATTTGTTCCTATATGAACAGCAAAACTAGAAAGTACATTGATGAATCCCAGGCGTATGTCTCTACTATGGATGTACAGAGCCTTTGGAACTATTTCAAAATGACTGACAAATTTGTTCACAAGCCTGGAAAACCATTGAAGGGTTTTATGCCAGACTGGATTGGAGAGTTCTATGCCTATTATCAATGGTTCTTTGATTTGTCCAGTGCATCAGTATTGCTGAAGATTCCAGTCTCTTACCTGGAGATGGCATACCCGGGGCTTCATGATCTTGAACTTGATCTCGCAGTAAGAAAAGTAGGCAAGGCTTGATGGAAAGAATTATCTGCTTTCATAACCCGGATGAAGAGAATGGTTATCTCAGCAATTGGTATCTGTCCGGATTCTCATTCGTATATCTGCGTTTTTCCTCGATAGAGCAGTACATGATGTACGAGAAAGCCATGGCTTTCGGAGACAATGATGCCGCTGGGAGGATTCTGTCGACCGCTGATGTTTCCGAGATAAAGCGTCTTGGAAGATCAGTGAACAATTACAATGACCTTGTCTGGAACGGAATCAGGCAGATTGTGGTTTATCGTGGTCTTCAGTTGAAGTTCAATCAGAATGAAGAGCTTGGAAAACTGCTCAAGCAGACGGGCAATGCAATTCTTGCAGAATGTGCTGTGAATGATTGCATCTGGGGAATCGGATTGTCGATGAAAGATCCGAAGAGATTGGATCCAGGATCATGGATCACTATGCTTTCGTAGCTAGCATCTAGCTGTACTTGGATACGTCTTCGAGGATGTTATAGAGCAGTGACGACAAAGCAGCTGCAGGCATCACCTCGCAGCGATGATGATCAGCAAGACGAAAGTGGCTGCATTAAGCGCCAGGCTTATCCATCCAAGAATATCTTTCTTTTCCATTGACGCACTCCTTTATTCAATGTATCTTTTTAATCGTAGGGGGCTGGATCCCCCTCCGGATTGGTTACTTCAGCAGTTCTATGATAGCGACTACTAAAGATCCAAAGGCAATGGCAACGCTTATCCATTCTCGGATTTCGTTGCCTTTCTTTTTCTTTTTCTTTTTCACAGGTGCAGTCTGGTCGAAGGGGAATATGTCAATGTCTGACCCGTACTGATGATGCATAAGGTTTTGTCTGTTTCAAAGAGTAATAAACAGCGTTTAATATTGTTTCATAACTGTTTAATGGATTTCGCAATTTTCATTTTTGTTGGATTGAAAAAGCAGTCTAAAGCAGTGATTGGCCACAACAACAGTTGTTTCATGCCTATTTCGCGATTTCGCAATTTTCATTTCGCGAAATTCAACGAAAAAGCGGCGATTAAACACCTTTTCAACTGTTTTCTGAGTGTTAAAACGACCGAAACCGACAGGCTTTTCGCAATATTTTCAGCTTTTTCTGGATTATTCGTTGCATTTATAACTGGATTCAACAGAAAGGCCAGAATCTTCTTGGTTTTGCATTGATGCTGGTCAGAAGCGGATTGCAGAAGTGATGGCAATCATGCAATCAGATAATGAATTCTTGAACAGCTGCTGGAAATGAGTATCTTTGCAACATGAACGCCCTTATCGTCGGTTCTGAGAGCGGTCTTGCAAAGGGCTGCGATAAAAGAGCTTCTGGCAGATTCCTATTGTTGTAATGGGCTGCTATATCAAGTACCCAAGCATTGCAAATGAATGCCAATGGGACGGATCATCGTGGTCTGGCGTCCTTCGGCATGACCTTTGACGACCTTTTCGTACAACAGGCAGCTTTTCCGGGCGTTCAGGTCAAGTCCGCCCGTTCTCTTCACTTCGTTGCGAGAAGGGGGACTTGCCTTCTAACGGAAGGCCGCCTTCACTGAAAACCTGCCACAGGCAGCTTTTCCGGGCGTTCAGGTCAAGTCCGCCCGTTCTCTTCACTTCGTTGCGAGAAGGGGGACTTGAACCCCCATGCGTAAGCACTAGATCCTAAGTCTAGCGTGTCTGCCAATTCCACCATTCTCGCTGGATAAAAAACAACCTCCAAAATCACTTCTGGAGGTTAGTCTTATTTGAGCTGCAAAGGGATCGAACCTTTGACCCACAGATTAAGAGTCTGTTGCTCTACCAGCTGAGCTAGCAGCCCAAAGTATTGAAAACTCACGCGCCCGGCAGGGCTCGAACCTGCAACCTATGGATTCGAAGTCCAGCACTCTATCCAATTGAGCTACGAGCGCAAATTTCTTTGCGATTCGCAAGGGTGGACGAAGGGGCTCGAACCCTCAACAACCAGATCCACAATCTGGGGCTCTACCATTGAACTACGTCCACCAGGAAGTTTCGCCGAAGACTTGTGCGTTTCAACGATGCCTAATATGCCTTAATCTCGGAAAATTGTCAACACTTTCCCGAAGTTTTTTGGCGGACCCTGTTTTTTTGCTTTTCACTAATGGCTTCTGGATGAAAAGAATTCAGGAAATAGCAGCCCTGCGGTCACGGCAAGCGATCGGATCTGCTCTGGATTCAAAGATGAAATCATGGAAACGAGCAGCTTGAAAGAAGAGTTAGCTCTGAATTGCTGCAGAAGCTGGAACTCCTCGTTTCCCATCGCCCGTGATTCGTCTCCGTAGAGAAGGAACGGAACAGTGGTCTTTGCGCTGTTTGCAATTTCCATCATCAGAGAAGTCTTTGGGAGCCTGTTGGAGGAAATCTGGTTTGCCAGAGTCTTGTATGGAAGACCGGTTTCCTTGCATACCTCGGTAAGCCCGCCCTTGTGCTCGCGTCGGATTATCTCAATGTAGCGTTTCCAGAAATCAGGGGCGAGCTTTTCCTCGATATCCCTGAGCCGGTCCTTGCGTTCTTCCTCATCTATGCAGTCTGTGCAGCTATTAAGCTTTTTATCTTCATCATTATACATATAACTCCATTATTACCCGAATTTGGGATTTCGTCATCCATTTTTCACTTGTTTTGTCGAAAAAACCCCATAATTGGGAATCTTTGGCCGAAGAACTACCTTGAATTTCGAAAGAGACGGGACGAGGAATCAGGGTTTGGCCAGAAAAACGTGCGATGGTTAATAATTACCAATTGCAAAAACCGTCAGATAGATAGATAATGAACATGGTGTTGAAGAGGTGGACCATGGAAAGCAGAACAGTAATCGTCACAGGAATATGCGGGCATCTCGGGGCTTGCCTTTCGCAGGTGCTGCTGGATAAGGGAATGAACGTCAGGGGACTGGCGCTTGAAGGTGAGGATGTAGGGTTCCTAGACCCCCGGATCCCGATTGTGAGAGGGGACGTGAGGGACATTGATTCGATGCGGCCGCTTTTCAAGGGCACGGTGAGTCCAATAGTGATTCATGCCGCAGCGGTGATCTCCATCGGCAAGAGCGGCGAGAAGCTGGTTTACGGTGTCAACGTAGGCGGTACTGCGAACGTCATCAAGCTCTGCCGCGAATATGGGGCGTCGAAGCTTGTCTACATAGGCTCGGTGGATTCGCTCTATTCAAAAGGTCGTAACTGCACTGTAGATAAAGTAGAAGGCTTCTTCCCGGAGAAGCTGTCCAGTCCTTATGCGAAGAGCAAGGCAATGGCTTCCAATCTTGTTCTTGAATCAGGCCTGAACCATTGCATAATCCTGCCGTCAGGGATGATCGGGCCGGATGATTACAAGCGTGGCCTGATGAGCACTGTGTTCTCGCTTTACATCAATGGAAAGCTCAAGGCGGGGATATCTGGAGGGTTTGACTTCGTTGATGTCAGAGATGTGGCTTCGGCGGTCGCAGAGACTGCTGTGCTTGACAAGACAAGCGAAGCGTACATTCTCTCCAATACTTTCTCGAATACCACGGATCTGCTGAATGAGCTTCTTCAGATTGCAGGAAAGAAGAAGATAAAGCACAGCCTTTCGGTCTGGTTCATCAAGGCGGTGCTTCCTTTCGCAGGGCTGTATTTCAGGCTGATCAAGGAGCGCAATCTTCTTACCGCCGAGTCAACTAGGCTGCTTGGCAAGAACATCCGCTTTTCGTCGGACAAGGCTCGCAAGGAGCTTGGGTACCGAAACAGGCCGATTGTCCAGACTCTTTCCGATTTCCTGTCTTTTGCCAGGAAGCAGAAGTGGGTCATGGCCTGATCGTTGCTTTTCAATTTTTCCTCTGCCAGCGATTTGCTGAAGCATAAGGGTTTGGCCAATTATTCAATTGCAGTGATTGCAGGGCGTCTGACTCGCTAGGCTTGATGGCATATAGCTGGATGCGATGGATATTCACGAAAACAGTCCAGATTTGGACTGTTTTTGTTGATTATTGCTTGAGTTTCCTGTATTATTGCATCGTAGCAAGCAAAGGAGAAAGAAGATGCAGAAGCAGATGATAAGCAAGGCAGTTCAAGCTTCGCCATTCTTCAGGCTTCTTGACATCTCTCATTCTCCATCACGTGCTTTCGAAGCGCTCAAGGGCGACATTCTGTCCGATCTGGCTCGCAGCAATGTGATTCTCGTCTGCAGCGGCGAGTTCGAAGTGTATAGCTCGGGCAAGGAGGTGCTGCTTGCATCCCTTTGCGAAGGCGATTGCTTCGGGATAAACAGCCTGTACAGCGAGGATGAGGAAGTCGAATCCAAGATTCTATGCCGCAGGAAGGGAGTGCTTCTGAGCATGTCGAAGGACGAATGCCGGAGACTGCTCGAGTGCGATTCGAAGGCTATGGCAGGCTATGCGGCGCTTTGCAACGAGAAGATCCATTTCCTGCTCGGAAGGATCAGCGAGCTTACGGTCCAGAGCGCAAGAGACAGGGTGCTGAGCTACCTTGCAAGCCGAAGATCGGAAGACGGCTCTGTCGTTCTTGACAGATCCAGGGACGCTCTTGCCAGCATGCTCAACATGAGCAGGGCGGCGCTCTTCGCTCAGATGGCGACGCTCCAGAAAGAAGGAATCATCAAGGTGCAGAATCGCAGGATCCTGCTGCTTGAACAGAAAGGCACCGCAGATGGTGCGAAGGAAGGATAATATGAAAAACAGACGTGTGATGGCCATTGCGGCCGTTGCCTTGATTGCCGTTGCCATGGCATTTGCTCAGGCAGCCGGCGAAAAGAACCTGATGGAACCAGAACAGACCCAGATAAGCGTCATAGCACTCAAGGGGCCGACAGGAATGGGGCTTTCCAAGCTCATCTCGGACAGCGATGCTGGACAGACCGGGGCAAACTCCTATGAGTTCACCCTTGCAGGGGCTGTCGATGAAGTGACAGCTCATCTGATCAAGGGCGATGTAGATATTGCAGCAGTTCCTGCCAACCTGGCATCCGTGCTGTACAGCAAGACGAATGGAAAAGTTGAAGTCGTTGCAATCAATACGCTTGGAGTGATCTATATCGTTGAGAAGGGCAATTCAATCAAGTCAGTGGCTGATCTCAAGGGGAAGACGATCTATGCAAGCGGGAAGGGTGCGACGCCTGAGTATGCGCTCAACTACATCCTTTCGGCGAACGGGATCGATCCGGTGAAGGATGTCGATATCCAGTTCAAGAGCGAGCATGCTGAATGCGTGGCGGCGATTACCGCAGCGGACAGCGGAATTGCAATGCTGCCTGAGCCATTCGTCACCACCAGCCAGATGAAGAACCCGGCGATTCATACGGTGCTTGACCTTACCGAGGAGTGGGACAAGCTTCAGGACGGAAAGGAGAATCCAAGTGCGATGGTCACAGGCGTGATTGTTGGAACGAAGGATTTCCTTGAAAGCAATCCAGAAGCTGTGAGCCTGTTCCTTGATCAGTACAAGGAGTCTGTGGACTTTGTGAACGGCAACGTTGAAGAAGCGGCCAAGATCATAGGAAACTACGGAATCGTCGCCGAGCAGGTAGCCCTGAAGGCGATTCCTAACTGCAACATCGTTTTCATCGAAGGCAAGGAAATGAAGACCAAGCTTTCCGGATACCTAGCCGAGCTGTACAGGCAGAACCCAGCAGCAGTCGGCGGCAAGCTTCCTGATGATGCGTTCTATTACTCAAGATAAGCCTAGGAAGAAGAAAATCGCCTGGTGGTCCATCCTGGTCTGGCTTGCCGTATGGCAGGTCGCCGCAATGGCCATAGGCGAGCCTTTGTTGCTTGCGTCTCCGATCCAGGTGATCGGGACGCTGGCTTCGCTTGCCGGGACTGCGGCATTCTACTCTGAAGTGCTGTTCTCGTTTGTGAGGATAGCTGCAGGGTTCTTCCTTGCCGCAGTTGCTGCAGTGATCCTTGCTTCTGAGGCTTTCAGGCACAGTGCATTCGAGTCACTGGTCGAGCCGCTTATGAGAATCATCAGGAGCATACCTGTTGCTTCTTTCATAATTCTTGTTCTTGTCTGGATTTCCTCGAGGAATCTTTCTATCATGATTTCCTTTCTCATTGTGCTTCCAGTGATTTATTCCAGCACGCTTGAAGGCCTGAAGCAGACTGACAGCCAGCTGCTTGAGATGGCCTCCGTGTTCCGTGTGAAGCAGTCTTCGAGGATCCGGTACATCTACATCCCAGAAGCTTTCCCGTACTTCAGAAGCGCATGCTCCGTGTCGCTGGGGCTTGCATGGAAGAGCGGAATCGCAGCAGAAGTGATTGGAATGCCGCTAGGCTCGATGGGTGAGAGGCTTTATCAGGCAAAGATCTTCCTCGATACTCCTGCGCTTCTTGCATGGACTGTTGCGATAGTCCTTGTGAGCTACGGATTCGAGAAGCTTGTGCTGCTTCTGCTGGACCTCGTCCGAAGGAGAGTGGAACGATGAACGGCGATATCAGAATGGATGGAATCTCCAAGAGCTTCGGAGAGAAGAAGGTCCTTGATGGCTTCTCTGCTGTGTTCAAGGAAGGCAAGGTCAATTGCATCCTTGGGCAGTCAGGTTCTGGCAAGACGACGATAGTCAGGATTCTCTGCTCGCTTGAGCAGGCGGACAGCGGTACCGTGACTGGAATGGAAGGCATGCGGATCTCAGCTGTTTTCCAGGAGGACCGTCTGTGCTCCAATCTGAGCGCAGCTGCCAATGTGCGCTTTGCATCCGGAACTACTCAGGAGAAGGCAGTTGCCGCACTTGACGAAGTCGGGCTTTCTGGCAGCGAATTCCAGACGGCAGCCACGCTTTCCGGAGGGCAGAAGCGCCGCGTTGCGATTGTACGTGCCATGCTGTCTGATTCAGATCTGGTGGTGCTTGATGAGCCGTTCAAAGGGCTCGACGAGCAGACCAAGGCTCAAGTGATGAAGTGGGTTCAGAACATGATTGCAGGGCGTACTGTGATCCTTATCACCCATGATGAATCAGAGGTTCAGTTCTTTCAAAGCAAGGATGTAGTGCGTCTCAGCTGATCATCAGATGATTATCGGATGATTCTCAGCTGATCCTCAGCTGACCAAAGAAGCAAAAGTTGCACCAGCAGCCCTGGCAAGGTCGTCAGGGGCTATCTTCAGCGAGATGCCCCTCTGCCCTCCGCTTATGTAGATGAAATCCTCTAGCTGGACAAGCTCCTCGATGAATGTAGGGTAGCGGTGTGTCATCCCAAGCGGCGAGCAGCCGCCTCTGATGTATCCGGTGAGCTTAGAAAGCCTTTCCGGCTTGATAAGGTCAATGCCGCTGCACCCGCTTGCCGCACGTGCTTTCTTTAGGCTCACCTCGAACAGCGCAGGCAGGCAGAACACGAATATCTCGTTTGAATCAGATGCCATGACAAGGGTCTTGCAGATCTTCTCCGCCGGGATTCCGAGCTTCTGGCTAGTGTACATGGCTATGTCTTCGTTTTCTCTTGGGTCGATGTCGTATTCAAGCACTTCATAGCTTATTCCCATTCCGTCAAGGATTCGCATTGCATTGG
>Ga0265294_10004942_pt1 | contig 16404 bp, 15 predicted proteins | sample MunlanPumphouse3_FD_192504 | JGI IMG/M metagenome (GOLD analysis project Ga0265294, IMG submission 192504) | Groundwater microbial communities from a municipal landfill in Southern Ontario, Canada - Pumphouse #3 | ecosystem: Environmental > Aquatic > Deep subsurface > Groundwater | place...
AAGAGTCAGGGAAGTGGCTGGATCGTTATCACAACCGGCTGGGCCTTGGCGGTATATGTGGCCGTCTTGCTTACGGCGGATATCAGTGGCGCACATATCAACCCGGCTGTAACACTGGGATTGGCTTTTAGTGGGTTGTTTGAATGGTCAAAAGTTCTGTCGTTCATTCTGGCTCAAATGCTGGGGGCCATGCTGGGTGCGTTTACGGTATATCTCTTTTTCAAAGAGCATTTCAAGATCACCGCCACTCCCGGTATCAAAAAGGCCTGCTTTTGTACGGATCCGGCCATCAGAAAATACCGGAACAATTTCTTCTCCGAGTTTATCGGTACATTTGTGCTGATATTATCGGTGTTACTGATCTCTTTACCGCAACTGCAATACGAGCATTTGGGCAGCACCAAGATGGGGCTGGGATCTCTGGGAGCACTCCCGGTATCGCTGGTGGTTTTCTCGATCGGACTGAGTCTGGGGGGTACCACCGGATATGCCATCAATCCTGCACGTGACCTGGGGCCACGAATTGTCCATGCACTTCTTCCGCTCAAAAACAAAGATGACAACGACTGGAGCTATTCCTGGATCCCCGTTTTTGGCCCTATTGCCGGAGCAGGGATGGCGGCATTTGTTTATCTTTTCATTACCAGATTTTGTGTCTGATGCAGCAAATTGAGTTGCCTGAAAGCTGCGATCTGACTTTTTCTTTGGGTCCATCATACTCATACCGGAACCAGTCGAAAAGCGCAATACCGCCATCTTCCCGTTCGTTGTAGCTGAAAAGGGCGATACGGGCTCCTTTCCAGAAGCTGAAGATGGCGTCGAACGTTCTTCCGAAGGGGATGAAATGCGTGTTGTCGCTGCTGTAGTAAAACCGGTTCTCCTGTGTGTTGAAGTTGTACTGCATCTTGAGGTATACCACATCTCCGTGAAACGGAATCTTCTCCTGATAGTTGGAATCGGTGTTGAAGTAATTGACCCGGATCCTCGCTCCCGGAAGGCGGTGTGATGCGTCAAACAGATCCTGGTTGCTCTCGAAGAAAAGTGAATTGCCATCCTCTTCAGCAATGACCCCGATCAGGTTGTACATCGAGCCGAAGCTGGCAAGTCCGGTTTTCTGCCCTTTCACCATCTTCGTGAGGTTGAGCGCGGTCACTGCCTCACCGCTTTTGCCCATGATCTTCTGTGTCACGCTGTTCTTCGCCCTCAGAAAGCTGTCGCTTTGCAGTGCGGTAAGACTAAGGTAACCGGGGTTACTGGTGAGCGACCAGGCATCATTCACGGGGTTGTGGTTGAACTGCCACTGCAGACCCAGCCGGGGAGTGCCAAAGTCATCATCCGTCTGTGGGGCATGGATTGGAGAGTGAGTACCGGTATCCGGTTTCTTCCATACGTAAACCGGTTCACCGATGCCGTTGCGGTCGATATCCACCCCCACCACCGGCCAATCCTCCTGCCAGCGTACCGGCTGGAGGTGTACCACCCGTCCCATGGGTCCGTCGGACTGGAAATGATAGAACCAATCCTCTCCCTCGGGCGTATTCACAAAAGCGCCCTGATGGGGACCGTTGATGGGGGTGGATCCGCTCTCCAGTACCACCCTCTTCTCGTAGGGACCATAAATGTTACTCGAGCGGAGCACCGTCTGCCATCCCTCTGTGACCCCTCCTTCGGGGATGCTGATGTAATAGTAGCCGTTGCGTTTGAACATCTTGGGACCCTCTGCCACCGGTCCGGTGTAGACGGTGTAGCCATCATCCAGCAGGGCGGTGCCATCGCTGCTCATGCGGTGGAGGATGATGGGGCCGGCACCGTGGAGGCTATGTGCCAGGTAGGCATTGCCATCGTCGTCCCACAGGGGACAGGGGTCTTCCCATTTTTCGACAGCTCTCACCAGTAACAACGGTGACCAGGGTCCCTCCGCCTTCTCGGCGCTACTCATAAACAGACCCTCTGTGGGTGTACAGAAATAGACCCAGAAACGGTTGTCGTGGTAACGGATTGAGGGAGCCCATGATCCGTTGGCGTAGCTCTCCACATTGTCGTATGCCGGGAAATCGAGTCGTGGATAGATCTGAGCCACGATTCGCCAGTTGACCATGTCATTCGACTCCAGCACCGGCATACCCATGTAGTGAAACTCGGAACAGACCATGTAATATCTGTCATCTACCCGCACCACATCCGGATCGGAGTAATCGGCATTCAGAATGGGATTGATGTAGGTACCGTTTCCCTGATCGCCCCAGGATCCCATTGTGGATTGAGACGGGGCGATGGGGATAAAAATAATGAGGAAGAAATAAAGTAAGATATGACGTTTCATCTCGAATAAGTCGACATGGTCAATGAAATCCCTCTTTACATCTGTTGTAAAGGCAGCTCGACGGTAAGATGCTGGTCGCTTCTCACATAGGTAGAGGTGACATCGTAGGTGAGCGATGCTGTTCCGGCGGGTGCAGAGAGTAACTGTGCGGAGCGAGGGTAGAGCACTATGCGTTTTGTGCCGTTCCCTTCTTTCAGTTGCAGCTCAAAATAGAGGTCGCTGTTGTTCCTGATCTCATAGTAGCACACCTGGTTCCCGTTCTTTTTCTTTTCGGTGTAATGGGCTGGAAGCAACTCCACGCACGCATCGAAGAGTGCACGCACATGCTCCTCTTTACCTGCCAGGTATTGGCTTGCCCAGGCAACGGTTCTGCCTGCATCGAGTGCTTCGCGGATCGCTTCAGGGGTGCGTTCCTTTGCCATCACCAGCGTCATGGAGCGATGCACCCAATCCTTGTTCCTGTCGTAGTCATGTGCCACCAGGTTGTGGATATCGGAGGAGCCCATTACTGTCAGGCCCTTGTCGATGCACCAGTCGAGGGCTTTCAGGTGAATACCGAAGCCATTGATCACTTCAATGCCGTGGAGTGCCTTGTTCCGATAAAGCTCATCCACAAAGTCGATCCATTCGTAGGAGCCCTCTATGCCTGGCTTCCATCCCGGGTGGTTCCAGAAGATAAAAGCATTCTGAGCCACAGCTTTCATCACTGCTTCCCGATCCTGTTCGTTGGCTCTATCCTCAATAAAACCCGAAGCATCGTCGATATAAATGGCATTGAAATGTCCGGGAGGGGTGTTGCGGGTGATCTCGCTCCCTTTCACAAGTAGTATGTTACTCATTCCGGCACTCTCTTTCAGTAGTTCATGACTACGGTTGTGGGCCACCTTCACATCCTCCTTGTGCGGGGTGTATTCAATATGATCGGTGATGGCCAGTGCGTCGAGACCCTCTTCCCATGCTTCCTGGTTGCGAATGCTTGGCCACACGAGACCATCTGAAAAAACGGTGTGGGTATGGAAATCGCATTTCAATACTTTGTATCCCATCACGTCAGGGATCGTGATGATTTCCCGGGCAATGGGTCGGCGGTTCTCATCGATATAGAGCATCCCGTTCCCGCTTTTTCTTTGTGAGTAGGCGAATGTGGTGATAAAAATGAATCCGAATAGCAGAAGTTTTCTCATAGGGTTTGTTCTTATTTAGATTGATGTTTCTCTCTCCAATTCTCATGGCAGTAACTCAATAGGATCCATGGCTGCCTGTTATACAAAAATAGACAATCTATTTGAATTGTTATGATCTATTGCATGGAAATAACACCCGGTGCGGTATATTCAAACTGTACCGGGTCTGTAGCCCTCCTTATTTACTCTATGGGAGGGATGGATTATTTCAACAGGTTTAACCCATCTTTCGCCGACTGGTCGCCAGGGGCGATAATCAGCACAATATTGAAAAGTTTTTTCGCCTCATTTTTCTTCCCCAGGAAATATTTGCTCCAGCCGCACATCAGCGTGGAATAGTAGTCGAAGGGGTACATCTGCTGTACCTTGTCGAAATAGATCTCAGCCTGCAGGAAATCTTTCCTGTAGTAGTAGATGTTTCCCAGCGCGTAGTTGATTTTCGAGTTCATCTTGTCGAGGCTGAGAATCTGCTTGTATACCTTCTCCAGCTCCTCACTGTTCCTCTCTGCCTCCAGCGGATAACAGAGACCCAGCAATGCTTCTACTGCCCGGGGCTCCTTGGCTACCGCCTGTTGGTAATACTTCTTGCTCGTCTCATAATCTTTGGAGAGGTAGTAGAGCCATCCAAGGCGCAACGACTTGTGGTAATCGTAGCCATTGAGACTGTTCAGTTCGCCGATTGCTTTTTCATAGTCGCCGGACGATTCATGACGGTAGCTGTCGGCGAAGATCTGTGACGGGTCTACCTGTGCTGTGACACTGATCGTGAACAGCAACAGAAGGGTGATTATCCCTGTTCTCATCTTTAAAAATTCCATAACCATGCAATATTTACAAGGTGATTATTGTATCTATAGGCTGTATAGCCGGTTGTTGAGTATGCATAACCCTCTTTCTGCTGCCACTGATACCCGGTGCTCAAAGTCGTGCTCTTCAGATACCAGGAGAGGGTGAGGCCGGCCATCCCCTGGATGGGATCGTAGGTGTCATACACCAGAAACGAGCGGTCGGTGATGTAGTTGAGATGATTCCCGAAGCTTCCGTTTGCATCGAGCCAGATCTGTTTGAACAGTCTCACTCCGAGATGCTGCGAGAGGATGTATTGCTCTGTGGTCCAACCTTTTGGCGTGTGGATCATAGCTGCGGAGGTGATGCCGTAGAAATTGAGGTTCCCCAGCGGGTAGTAGGTGAGCGATCCTTTTGCCTGGTACTGACCGATTCCTCCAAAGTTTGAATAGGCGACGGCAATCTCCGGGAGGGTATAGGTAAACCGTTTGTTGAGAAATGCGAGCAGCGAATAGGCACTGTTTCTTGTAGTGGCGGCAGAAGTATATCCTGCCGGGGTGTTGTTGCCGCCGGGTCCGGCACCATAGCCACCAGTGCCGGTTGCTGGAGAGGAGAGGTTATTGTTGATCGTTTCAATATTGTAGTACCCTCCTGAAAAACCCCATGTGACATTGTGGGGAGTGAAGAACTCCAGTGCTGCCACCAGCTGATGTTGAGAGAGATGCTCCTCTTTTGTCAACGTGGAGGCGACGGATCGTTGAAACCGTGTGTTGTAAAACTGATAGCCCATTTTCAGTTTTGTCCTCTCTGACAGATTGAAGCCAATACCGAGGGCTGAGAAAACCATGTCCTGGTATTGATTGAGCGAGTCGTTATTCATCGCCGGGGAGAGGTTGTCCGGATTGTTGTCGTTCATCAGGTACCCTCCCGAGAGAGAGAGGTTGTCAACAACGGTCTCTTTGATGCCGATGGTTGCCTGTGTATGGGGTGCCAGCGTTTTGGCCAGGAGAGATGCATTCTGCTTCTGTCCGCTCAGCAGATAGGCGTAGTAGAGACCCTCCTTCAGTGCCGGGTCGTCGGGTGTCTCAGTGAGCGTTCTCCTGTAGTACTCCGCAGCTTTCGCGTAGTTCTTCAGTGCATAATGCGCAATAGCCGTCCTGTAGTTGAGATAATAGAAACCGATCCCCTCCTCCTCTGCCGTGAGGCTGGTACTGATCAGCTCCCGGTAATCTCCCTCCAAGTACTGCCGGTAGGTCAGACTGTCCAGATACGCTACACGCTGGCTGTCATTCTGCTCCTGTTGCAGACACACCTGTGCAGTCAGAGGAGTAGCAGCGAGCGCCATCAGTAGAAATGTTAATCCCAGTCGATGCATAATCTCTGTTTTTGTGTGTGAATTTCTATGTTCTTTTTAGCAATGGTTACCGATGCTTCTCTGCTTTGTGGCTTGAAGTTGAGAAACGATCTCTTTGTCACAATCCGGTAAACGATCTTCTCGGGATAATGGATGTTGTCCATTTCTGCAAGGAACGACTCGTAACGGATGCGGGTGAACAGGAGAAAGGGAGAGAGAAAATCCTGGAGCCATTTGGTCCCCACGGGGTGTTCTTTTGTCAGTGGCATCCGGTCTTTTATCACAATATCCTTCTCGCTGGAGAGCAGGAGCTTGAAGCAGCTCTGGTAGAAGAGATAGAGCGGTGACGATTTCTTCCCTTCGAAATCGGTGAAGTAGAACATGGTTCCGTCATTCTCGAAGTAGGCTGTCGACCCTGTCTTCCCACAGCGGATATAGCTCTTGTTATAGGCGTCGGTAGCCACCTCCCAGAGCCATGTCTCACTCTCCTGTTTCACCCGCAGTACCCTGCCCGGTTTTGCATCCAGGGCTTCACTTGCCAGTGCCGACAGGGGCAGATTGCTGATGATGCTTCCCTCTGCGGGTGTCTCGCCGATACGGAGAAGGGGCTTGTCATCCTGCTCCTCAAAATAATAACCGAAAGGATAGGGATAGGTCGTCGCACCCACTTCGGGTGTCAGCTGCACCTGAAAATGGAGGTGGGGGATGGGTGATCGGCCCGAGTTGCCGCAGGCTGCCACCACTGTCCCTCTCTTCACAAAGTCACCCGTACGCACCCTGAAGCTGTCTTTCTTCAGGTGGCTCATCTGCGTGTAGAGTCCGTTCAGATGGTTGATGATGATGGTGTTGCCCCAGTTGTTGTGGGTGTCGACGCTCCCAATCTCGTTCTCTTCCGTGATGTTACTGATCAGGTAGACATATCCGTCGGCAGGTGCCAGCACCGGCTTGTGATAACAATAGTACTCCTCTTTTCTCGTGCATCCACCGAAGCAGTTCTTGCCCTCCTCGTCGGTGATCTCAAAATCGAGCGCCTTACTCCATTCCCCCAGATGGGTGATGGTGCCATCATACCCCTGGCTCACCCTCCACTTATCAAGGAATGGCAGTTGTAGTTTAAAGAGCAGCTCTTGTCCGAAGCGCTGCATATAGTTGACATTCTTATAGACTGTCTTCTCCGGATTGAAATACTGGATATAGGGAAAGGTGAAGAAGCGGCTGCTGCTGCGCTGTTTAAGGATGTAGAGGATCAGTATCGACAGAAGGCTGAATGAGAGGGTGTAGGAGGATATGCCGATGTCGCCGATCAGGTTCTCAATACCCGAGTAGAAGAGGAAGAGGACGGGGGTGAGACCTACCACCAGCAGGTAGCTGTAGCTGTTGGGGATGATAAAGAAACTACCGATCGCCATTCCCCAGAAGATGTAGTTGACGCCTGCCAGATCCTGTGTCAGCTCACGGATATCGACCCCCATCAGCTTGCTTGTCACAAATGCAAAGAGGAAGCCGAGGAAGGCTACGGTTGATTTGATTCTTGAATGTACAAGCAGTGCAATCACCAGCATCATCCCCACCAGGATGCTGTCGGTGAAGAAGATGGATGCCATGGTCTTCAGGTAATAATAGAGCATCTGGGGTAGCTGAAGATGATCGAGCATATGTATGGTATCGTACCAGGGTACTCTCATCTGTTCCGCCAGCAGCACGGTAAACCGTTCGAAAGATGTGATCGGCATGATGTGGGTGAACGTGCCATAGGCGAGGTCGATCACCGTCAGTGTCAGCACGAACGGGAGGGTGAGGATGGGTATCTGATGTTTCGAAAACATTGTTTCAAACCAGATGGAAAACATGAATCCGAGAAGCACGGCGATAAGGAACAGGATAAGAAAAGGGGGGCTGATATGGAACTTGTAGAGCATGCTGATGCCGATGAAGACCGCATTGAAACCATACAGCCCGCTGTTAATCTTCTCTTTGGAGAAGCCAAACAGATGGGCCAGCAGGTTGGTCAGCACAACCGCCGCAACTCCTCCTGCTCCAAGCCTGACATCGAGCATGCTTAACAGTAGCAGCAGTATGCCATAAGTACTGTTCCGGGAAAAGAATATCTGGGCATAACTGTTGATCATGCCGTTCAGGTGTAATTTTCCGGTAGGATGGATCTGAAACCCCATCATTGTTCCTTTTTAGCTTTAAAAACACCCGTAATCAAAGGTCGAAACTCCCCAGGTGGTCGGGCAAAAGCTCCTGCTGCACGATGCTCTCCATCGTCTCCTGTTTTCTGATCAGATGCACCTTGCCGGTTGCATCGATCATCACCACGTTGGGACGAAGGGTGATAAACTGCATCCACTGGGTCATGTTGTAGGCACCTACCTCATGGATCACTACCCTGTCACCTTTTTTAAGCAAGGGCAGGACCACGCTCTCACGGATGCAGTCGATGTTCATGCAGAGGGGACCGTAGAGCGCCATCTCTTCGGCATGTTGTGTGAACTCCTGTGCCGGTGAGATGCGGTGATTGTACCAGAAGGAGGTGAAGAGGATGTTGACCCCGGCATCGAGTATGGTGGCACGCCGTCCGTCGGAGAGACGTTTGGTTGCCAGCACCGTGGCAAGCAGGTAACCGGCATCATCGATCAATGCACGTCCTGTCTCGAGAATCAGTAGCGGCAGCTCTTCGGGTCTGAAGCCGAACTGCATGATCGTGTTGACGATCGCCTCCGCATAATCATCGAAGGAGGGGATCACGTCAACACCCTGTAGGTATGATCCTTTGAGCGTGTTGGATGAGCAGAATCCTCCTCCCATGTCGAGATACTTCACCCTCACCCCCGTCCTGTCTGTTGTGGCACGGGCCAGCTCGCACAGCTTCTGCGTGGCCACGGCATAGGCGCCGGGGGTAAGCATGTAGGTGCCTATGTGGCAGTGGAGTCCCTCCAGCTCGAGGTTCGGCTGGCTCACAATCTTCATGATGGCGTTCCAGGCCTCTCCCGACTCGTAGTTGAAGCCGAACCTGTCCCATTGCGGGTAGATGCCTGTATCCATATTGATGCGGATGGCTACACGTGCTCTTCTCTCTGTGCCCTGGAGTACCTCTAACAAGGTGAAGAGCTCATCGAAGTGATCGATATGGATCAGCGAACGGTTGTCGACCGCCAGCTGCAGATCGTCTGCCGACTTATCGGGTCCGTTGAAGATGATCAGGTTGCCCTGCACACCGTTTCTCACTGCTTTCCGGTACTCGAACCCGGAGACCACCTCAGCCCAGCTCCCCTCCTGATGAAAGAGATTGCACACCGCATCCAGATAGTTGGTCTTGTAGCTCCATGCAAACTGCACTTTCGGGTAACGCATGGTGAAGGCTTTCATTGCACGACGATAGGTGCGCCTGATTGTTTTCTCGCTGATGACAAACAGTGGGGAGCCATATTGGCCCATCAGATCGCTTACCGCCACACCTTCAATCTGTTTCACCGCGTTATGGCTGGTGCTGCTGCCGAATTTATTCATTATTCCGGCATTCAGCTTTTGAATCACAGGTCGTTCGTAGGTTGGTTTCATCTTGTTTGTTCTTTTCACTCATTGGTTATGCGAAACAGTCACTTTTATTCTACAGATCTATCGGACCAGGGTTCTCCCAGATGGTCAGTGGGTCATCTCACCGGTAGTGGAGATCTGCTCGAACTCCGAGATATCCACGATCATATCGAAGGAGTAACGAATAAACATTTTTCCGCTTTTATAACGGGTGAACGGCTTCACCTCTTCACCCATTGCCATCTTCACCAAAGCTTCCACATGATTCTGACCGCATCCGTTGGCCAGATAGACCCATGCCGGAAAGCGGGGATTCATCTCTAGCAGGTAATACTCCTCTTTTTTGGTCTTGATGAACTCCAGCTCACAGCCTCCCCGCCATCGGCTCTTCTCGATGATGGTGTGGGCGATCTGCATCAGCTGATCATCCTCCAGCGATATCCCCGACCATGCTTTACCTTTGTCGGTGATATAGAGCTTCCTCATCGGCACGGCACCTATGCAACGGCCTTCCCCATCACCGAGGGCGGTCACATTCACCTCCGTCCCGCTGATAAACTCCTGCACAATGACGGGGTAGCCCCATTTGGCCACAATCTTGTAAAAAAATGAGGTCGCCTGTTCAATCGAAGAGGCGATATAGGCATCGTAATAACGACCTTTGATCATCATGGGGTAATCGATCTCCTCCTCCAGCTTTTTCAGTTCGGTGACTTGGGAGATCATGTAACTGGCGGGTACCTTCACCCCATATTTCTCACCAAATTTATTGAGTTCTGACTTCTGGCGTTCCTCAAAGGAGTCGGGTGAAGGGAGGAAGGTGGCAATGCCAAGTGTCTCTTTCAGCCAGGGCCCTATCCTGATAAAGTTATGTAGTTCCGCATCAAAATTGGGGATGATCACATCGATCTGCTCCCTGTTGTGAATATAATGAAGCCGTTCCTTTAGCAGGGTGATGCCTGCTGTGGGAAGAGGCAGCTGATACACCTTGTCGACCAGCTCATGCATATAGATCCCCGGCTCCAGTGACTCATAGGAGAGTCCGATGATCCTTACATTAAAATGGGAGCTCTCCCTCAATGCCCGAATGACCGGTATCCCGGGTCCCGGGCTATCGATATTGTTCAACCCGGTAACCCCTACGGCGATGTTACGCATCTTCATATTCTGTCAGTTGGTAACTCTTCAGCATCGATAGAAAGTCGTTGAGATCAATCTCGGCACTGTTAGCATCCAATTCAAACTCGTCCTGAAGCGCTTTCATAATCGTCTCATGGCTCTCTCCCTCTTTCAGCCTCCGAAGAATAAAGAGGCCGGTTTCGTTCACAGTGAAACTGTCTCCGGTGAGCGGATTAAAGATGAATCCGTTCTCGCTGATGGCTATGTTCTTACGAATATTCACTGGTCTCGGTTTTAATGGTTTGTATATCCCTGTAACAGTTGAGGTAGAATAAAATGGTGAGGTAAATATATAAGATAATCGGGAGTAAACTCCCGATTATCTTATTTATTGGAATAACAGGTCTATTTTTCCACTTCTCTTCGATCACATATGCTGTTGTCGTTGGCATCCACAAAGTTAACGGCACTTCCTTTGCCGTTGCGGAGGCCTGTAGCCCTGCCAGGTCTGCGCCTCTGAACAATTGTCCCGCTCTCGTCGGTATCCACGTAACCTCGACCACCTCTGGCTCCTCTGCCGCGACCATACCTCATGCCGTAGGCCTGACCTCTGCCCCTGCCGCTGCCATCGAGCAGTCGTTGTTTGCCGTTGGCATTCGGGTTGCCGGGTGTACCGTTCTCGAAATTGTCACAGACAGCGTTGTTGTCCTTGTCCAGATATGCGGGGCCTCTCTGTGTGGGGGTTTCCTCTGATTTAACCTGCTCCTGTTTCTGCTCCTGTGCTGTCACCAGACCGACAGAGAGCACTATGGCCAATGCGGAAAGTAAAATTTTTGTTTTCATCTTTTTTTGAATTTAGTTGGTTGATTTTTTTGATTCTATTGTGTCTCACTATTCTTGTCAGCTTCCCCGCGATCATATCGGTGTCTGAAACCCAGACCCGTGGCGGTGCTGTCGTTGCGGTGATAGCCATTGCCCCGGTTCATGGTGCCGTCTCTGAAGAGTGGCGTAAAGGCCTGCTGTAGCAGTTCACACTGTGAAGAATCGCATACCTCTTTCAGTAGCAGATAAAAATCGTTGGTGAGGATTTTCAGTTCCGCGTGGTGGCTACCCACGTGCTCTGAGAGTGCATTCAGCCGGGTAGTGTCGGGTGCCGTACGGTTCAGCTCGATGAACATCTCGTTTTTCAGTGAATCCATCTCATAAATCAGATCATTCGCTGTATGTTGAAATGTTTGTTTTGCCTCCCTGAAAAGATCCATCTGTGTGTCACTGAAACCGAGTGTCTGCCTGAAGAACCTTCCGGTGAGCGGATTCTGCCTGTTCTCGTCGAGCACTATCTGGATCTCATCCCCGCTATTTTCTCTATTGCGGAGGAGAATGGTACCTATGGTTGTGAGATTCAGAATCACCAATAATGCGATGACCCACCAAAGTATCTTATTGCTCTTGTTTATCATCTCCTAATGTATAAAAACCTAAGTTCTCTATCTGCCTGTCGTTGATATTTAATGCCACCTCAGCTGCATCGTGTTCCACGTAGCTATTCCCAATGGCTATTCCCAGAAAAGCAACCGCTGCAATGCTGACCGCAAGGGTGAGGCTCTGCCAGAACGGTGCCCTGCTTCGCATTTTCTTTGCACCTTCAATTTGCGCCATGACGCGGGTGGCAAGGAACGGATTGGGTTCCGTCTCCTTTTCCCGCCGGATAAGCTCGTCTATAAGGTGTTCTATTTGCATTATTGTTTGTTCTTTAATGGGTTAGACAATGGTTTTTTTATTTTCCTACTGCGGATCTCAATTTTTTTTGCAGATTCTCTTTCGCTCTTTGCAGTAACTGCTCTACTGCTCCCTCGGAGCGGTTCATTATCGTAGCGATCTTCTTCTGTGACAGCTCCTCGTAGCGACTCAGGATAAAGGCCATCCGTTGTTTCTCCGGCAGGGAGTCAATTGCTTTCCGGATGCGTCTGTCACGTTCAGTACTTTCCAGCTCTTCCAGGGGTGTCTTTTCTTCACTGCGGAGTATGAAGAGCGCTTCGAGGGATTGTAGCAATCTTTTTTTTCTGTTGCTACGAAGAAAGTTGAGGCTCATATTGACGGTGATCCTGTAGATCCAGGTCGAAAACTCCGATTCGCCCTGAAAAGTGTGAAGCGACTGGTATACCCTGATAAAAACCTCCTGGGTGATATCCTCTGCATCCTCTTTCAAGTGTACAAAACCCATGACAGTGCGAAACACCAGAAGCTGGTATCTCTCCATCAATGTCTTAAAGGCAGCATTGTTGCCTGCAATGACCTCCTTTATGAGTATTTCGTCCGACATTCAGTACTGTTTGCAGTTCATAGATATATTAGACAGCAAAAGATCATTTTTCCTACGGTTGCGATAATGGCAGATCATTACGTTGCGGGTCAGCATGTTAACTTCAATGATTTTGCCTGCGTTAAAGATAATGATTTTCACGTGAAACATTTGTCATTCGATGGATTGATTTCATGCGGGGATAAGCATCATGAGCTGTCTGCTTCTTTGACTATGAAACAAAAACGGGGATATCAGTTTCTGAGATCCTCGTTTGTTGATTATAAGTTACAACTCCGCTTTATGCCTCCTGCATTGTCTTGATCTTCACAAAATAGTGTGCGAAGGAGCGGTAAAGAAAATGGGTCCACTTGCCGAAGGGGACGATGATCAGCGCCCACTGTGCCAGCACGGTGAGGTGGAGGATGTGCATCCAGATATTGTTTTCGAGGAGCTGCAGGTCGATGAAGAGGCGCACCAGGAAGGCGGACAGGCCCATCAGCAACAGCCAGATGACGAAGAGCCAGTCGGAGGATTGCGAGAACTTGTTCAGCGACTTGTTCCTCTTGATCCTCCCCGATACGAAATGGATGGTGATGACGAACACCAGCAGGCTCTCCAGGTATCCCAGCAGGATCACGAAGAGATGCTCTGAGCCGAACCAGTTGAGGAAGACGGTGGTGAAGAGTAGTGATAGGTAGGCGAAGACCAGCACCATGTGCTCCAACCAGCGGAAGTTATCATCCTCATCGCAATCTTTCGCTCTTTTCTGGGTAAACATATTGACGAACAGTTCGGGGAGGGCGGAGAAATAGCTCTTCAACGGAACTCTCACCTTCTGCTTCACGATGGTGAAATACCACATACGCAGCAGGTTGGGCACGAAGATCACCAGGAAGACGGTGCCGATGGCCAGCATCTCGAAGAGATGACCGACATGGATCAACCTCTCAGCATCAAAACCGGTGGAGCGGGCAAAGAGGAGGACGCCTGCCGCTACCAGCAGCAGCGCTGCGATGGTGAAGGAGAGCGAACGGTAGAGCAGTCCCGAGAGACCGGTCCAGTCGTACTGTGCGGTGAGCCAGCGCCGCAGCGACATCATCAGCTCACCCGGGTTGGCCGTCTGCGGACATTGCGTGGTGCACTCACCACAGTAGTAGCACTCCCAGGGTTTGAGCGACTGCTTCAGCTCATCCTCCAGTCCCAGTGCACTGAGCCGCACCATCTCTCGCGGAAAGGATTGCTCTGGGGTGGATAATGAGCAGACAGCGGTGCAGTTGCCGCAGTTGTAACAGGCATTGAAATTGACGGAACCGTATTTCTTCAGCTCTTCCGAAAAACGGGGATTGATTTTGCTTGCCATTATTTTACCAGTTTATAGGAATAATACTCGTCCATGTCATCGATCTCACCGGTGGCTACCACCCCATATTTCACCAGGGTGAGCAGGTAGTAGGTCACTTCGTGGAGGGGCATCTGCAGCCGTTCCGCGAGCTGCGCGATGGTGAGCTCCTCTTGTTCCAGTGCACCGGTAATCGCCCGCTTGATCCGGTTGAACTCTTTCAGCTCCTCTTTCACCCGTTCGGGTACACCCTGTTTCTCCCGCAGGTAGCGGGCTGTTTTTCCTTTTTCTGCTTCCATACTCTTATACCAATGCGTCAATCATACTCATTATCTCTTCACTCGAATAGTTGATCAGGTTGATGGCGTCAGGTGGACATACCGGGGCGCACATGCCGCATCCCTTGCATACCGAGTTGTTGACCACTGCCACCATTTTGCCACCCACCTCCTGCTGCAGGATGGCATCGAAGGGACAAGCCTCCGCACACTTCCCGCACCAGCTGCAGAGATCGCTGTTCACCTCCGCCACGATCGGCTCCGTTTCGAGCGTCCCCTTGCTGATCAGCGAGTAGGACTTCGTTGCTGCCGAGAGGGCCGAGTTGACCGACTCGCTGATGTTCTTGGGTCCCTGGCAACTGCCGGCGATGGTGACGCCGTCGATCACCGTCTCCACCGGACGCAGCTTCATGTGCACCTCGTTGAAGAAGCGGTCTCTCCCCTTGGGCAGCTTGAAGAGGGTACCCACCTTGTTGTCGGCGCGGGGCACCATACCGGTTACCAGCACCACCAGGTCGGCTTCGAGCTCCAGTTCCCTGTTGGCAGAGAGGATATCACGCAGGGTGATGGTTGTCTTCTTCCCTTCCGTCACCACTGCCGGTGGGGTCTCCTCTGCCCACTGCAGGTAGAGGTCGCCCAGCGCCAGCGACTCGGCATAGAGCAACTCCTGCTTGCCATAGGTGCGGATGCCGCGGTTGAGGTGGTAGTTGTTAATCTTCCCGAATCTCTTTTTTGCCAGGATGGAGGCATGGATGGCTGAGGTGCAGCAGAAACGTGAGCAGTAGCTGTTCTCTCCGTTCGTCTGGCGGCTGCCCACACAGTAGATGTAGGCGATATTGCGTATTTTTTTCCCGTTGTAGATAAGTTCTTTCCCTTCGGCATGGTCGATCAGGTGACGGAAATCAGGTAGCGTGATCACGTTGTCGCTCTGTGCGAAGCCGAACTCACCCTCCTTGGGCTGGTAGGAGTCGAAGCCGGTGGCTACCACCACCGAACCCACGGTGAACTCGGCGGTTTCTACCGGATCACCCTCCTTCAGTGGCCGCTTACGCACCTTGAGGGTAAAGTTGCCGATGCTCCCTTTGGAGGAGATCACCTCCGTGCCGTTCATGATGGTCACATTCTCGCGTCGTAGCAGGTCGTTGTAGATACGCTCGGTGAGAGCGCTGCCGCTCTCCTCGCTCATCGCCAGGGGACCCCAGGTGGCAGTGTGACCTCCCACCTTGTTTTCCTTCTCGATCAGGAGTACCTCCGTCTGTTTGTCTGCCAGGCTGGCGGCCGCCTTCATGCCGGCGATGCCGGCGCCGATCACCGCGATGGTTTTCTCGGCTTCGAACTGGTTGGGGTGGAGCGGCTCGGCATAGCGCGACTTGGCGATGGCAGCCTTCACCAGGCGGATCGCCTTGTCTGTGGCACCCTCCTTGTCGTCGGAGTGCGCCCAGGAGGCCTGCTCCCGTATGTTGGTGTGCACGTAGGTGTACTTGTTCAGTTCACCCCGCTCGGTCACGTTGCGGAAGGTGGTGAGGTGGAGCTTGGGTGAGCAGGAGGCCACGATCACCCCGTCGAGGTTGTGGGTCTGAATGTCCTCCACCATCTCGTTCTGGTTGGCGTCGGAGCAGGCGAAGACAGTGGTTCTGGCCATCGCAACCCCTGTTTCATGCTCTACTGCCTGACGCACCTTCTCCACATCGACATAATCGGATATGTTACCGCCGCAATGGCAGATGTAGACGCCTATTCTCTCTTTCATAATCGTTTATGCTTCCTGGTGCTGTTTGATGTAACTGATTGCTTCTGATGATGCCGAGCCGGCCGAGAGGATCGAATCGGGTATGTCCATCGGGGCGGAGGCGGTGCCGGCCACGAAGACGCCGTCGATGCTGGTCTTTGCAGGGCTGCCCATCAGGTCTGTCTGGGCGACAAAACGATGGGGGTCCAGCTTCAATGCTCCCTGCGGGAAGATCTTGCCGGCATCGGGGTTCGACTTGACTCCTACCGAGAGCACCACCATGTCATGCTCCGCCTCTTTCACAACCCCCTCGCTGATATCCTCGTAGCGCAGGATCAGGTTGCCGTTCTCTTTCTCTTTGATGGTGCCTATCTTACCCTTCACGAAGGAGACACCCATTCCCTTGGCCTGCTGGTAGAACTCCTCAAATCCCTTCCCGAAAGAGCG
>Ga0265294_10004943_pt1 | contig 16404 bp, 12 predicted proteins | sample MunlanPumphouse3_FD_192504 | JGI IMG/M metagenome (GOLD analysis project Ga0265294, IMG submission 192504) | Groundwater microbial communities from a municipal landfill in Southern Ontario, Canada - Pumphouse #3 | ecosystem: Environmental > Aquatic > Deep subsurface > Groundwater | place...
CAATCGCTGCGTTTATCAAAGTAGGCAAAAATCTGGATATCATATAATTATACAACAGTCTAACTGCCGTCTGCTCACTCTTTCATCACCAAAAGCTGAAAGCTGAAAGCTGACCGCTGAAAGTTGAAAAAATATGAAAGCACTGGTAAAACTGCGTCCTGGAAAAGGCATCTGGATGGAAGAGGTTCCTGTTCCCACCATTGGTGTGAACGACGTGCTGATCAAGATCAAAAAGACATCGATCTGCGGCACCGACCTGCACATTTACAAGTGGGACGACTGGTCGCAAAAGACCATCAAGACCCCCATGACCATCGGCCATGAGTATGTGGGTGAGATAGTCGACATGGGTAGTGGCGTGGAAAATCTGAAGGTGGGTGACAGGGTGACCGGTGAAGGGCACATCGCCTGTGGCCACTGCCGCAACTGCCGTCGTGGGAAGCTCCATGTTTGCGAGAACACCATCGGAGTGGGAGTCAACCGCGACGGTGCCTTCGCCGAGTACCTTTCCCTGCCGGCCGCCAACGTGGTGAAGCTTGATCCCCGCATACCCGACGAGATTGCCTCCATCATGGATCCCTTCGGCAATGCCACCCATACTGCCCTCTCCTTCCCGCTGATCGCCGAGGATGTGCTGATCACCGGTGCGGGACTGATCGGTAGCATGGCCACCGCCATCTGCCGCTTTGCCGGAGCGCGTTACATCGTGGTGAGTGACCTGAGCGATTACCGCCTCGAGATAGCCCGCAGGATGGGAGCCACCCTCACGGTCAATCCCTCGAAAGGAGAGACCATTGCACAGGCCGTACAGAAACTGGGCATGCGCGGCTTCGACGTGGGGCTCGAGATGTCGGGATCACCCGCCGGTTTCCGCGAGATGATCGCAAGCATGTACAACGGCTCCAAGATCTCGCTGCTGGGCATCCTGCCCAACAATACCCAGGTGGACTGGAACGAGATCATCTTCAAGGCGCTCACCCTGAAGGGTATCTATGGCAGAGAGATGTGGGAGACATGGTATCAGATGGAGCAGATGATCATCTCCGGCATCGATCTAACACCCATCATCACCCACCGATTCAACGTGGATGACTATCAGCAAGGGTTTGATGTGATGGAGAGCGGACAGTGCGGCAAGGTGATGCTCAGCTGGGAATAAGCCTTCAGGAGGTAAGCAGGTCAACAGTCGTTTCCGGGTAGGTGTAGTCATCGATCAGCGACATGTTTTCCAACTGCCAGTGGTTGGCGGTGACCACCTCGCCGAGCAACAGCTTCATCTGATCGGCAGCGATCTTCATCAACCCGCTCGTGAGTGCAGCCTTTTTCACCTGCTCCTTGCCCAGCTCCTGTATCTGTTGCAGGTCGTTTCTGCCAATGAAGTTGAACAGGTCATCCTCGAAGTAGTAGTAGTTGAAATCGGTCTCTACGGAGAAGATCTCTGGTTTGGGGAACTCCAGCAGTCGCAGCTTCTTCTGCTCCTCGTTGATCTCCCAGCGGCACTTTTTCACGTCGTAACCAATCAGCACCCGTGCACGTACAATCACCAGGGCCTTCTTGGTGGAAGGGATGAACTTGAGCAGTTTCTTGGTGTTCTCGTAATTGTAGATTTCGTTCAGCTGCCCCTCGGCCAGTACGATCTTAAAGACACGCTTCACACCCTCTACCACGGTGTGTGATTCGCTGCGGATTCCCGAGACTGATCTCCGGGCGTTGCGCAGTTGTACCCAAAGGTAGGTGATGAGCCCACCCGATATGAGACCGGTGATCAGCAGACCGGTCACATTTGTTCCTGTCGCACGGTTAGACAGGGTGAAGGAGCGGTAGAGGTAGGCCGCAATCAACAGCAGCAACAATGCGGCCGCAATGATGCCAACTGTTTTAGCGATTTTTTGGGTCATAGGGCAGTGGTTTGTTATAAAACGCAAAAAGAGGAGGAAAGGTTTGATTTATGCTCATTTTTTCTGTTTCCACAGGGAACAGTTTAAAGGGTATGTGAAATATTATCCGTAATTTTGTCCGCTTAAAACGTCAGATACGAAATGAAACAATTGATTATATTGCGTCACGGCAAAGCCGAACAAGATACCATGGCCAAGGATGATTATGACAGGGTTTTAACCGAGCGTGGCCAAAAGAATGCCCGTGATATGGGTGGATATATCGGCAAACGTGCCGGCAAACCTGACCTGATATTGGCATCATCCGCAAGAAGAGCACATGAAACCGCCATTCTTGCCGCTCAGGGAGCAGGCTATCCGGAAGAGAAGATACAGACCGACCAGAACCTCTATTTCGCCCCAGCCGCCTGGATCCTCAACAATCTCTCCAAGTTGCCTGATGGTGTGAACAGCTGCCTCTATGTGGGGCATAACCCCGGAGTGACGGAGTTGATCAATGAGATGGGAGTACGTATCGATAACCTGCCGACCGCCTCCGCAGTCTGCTTCGAATTCCTGCTGGATAGCTGGGTGGAAATCTCACCAGAGAAAGCCAACTTCCGGTGGATCAAGCTGGCACGGGAACTCTGATCCTGTTCAACACCTCAGAAGCTGCTGAATAGCAGCCAGGCAATCAACAGGGTGAGCAGAATGTTAAAAGTCTGTGCCGTGAGGAACGACCAGATGAACCGGGCGTTCTCTTTCTTGAAGATGTAACGGAAATCGGTTTCCAGTCCGATGCTGACGAAGGCCAATGAGAAAAGCAACTCTCGGGCACCTTTGTTGGCCACCTTCGACAGTGCCTTGCCGGTCTCCAGGTCGAAAGCGAAGCTGAAGAGCAGCGAGGCAGCCATGAACCCCAGCACGAACTTGGGGAAACGCTCCCACAACACACTCCCCGAAGGGCGGATATCACTGTTGGTGCCCTTGTAGGACCAGTAGATGGAGATGGCAAAGGCAGCAACACCCAGCAATACGTTCTGTGCCGACTTGATGATCACACTGTATTTCTCTGCCGTCTCGCCGATGAACTTGCCTGAGGCCACAACCGCCGCCGTGGTATCGATGGTGCCACCCAGCCAGGCACCTGCCACCTCTTCACTCAATCCTGTCAACTGCGCCAGCCAGGGGAGGAGGTACATCATCGGTATGGCAATGATCAATACCAGTGAAATCACAAACGAGAGCTTCTTGGGATCGCCCTTCATCGCTCCGCTGGTGGCTACTGCCGCCGAGACGCCACAGATGGAAACCGCACTGGAGAGCAGAATCGACATCTCCTTATCGATGCGAAAAGCACGGATGGCAACCCAGAAGCTGAAATACCATACCGAGAGTACCACAACCACTGCCTGTACCATGCCAAGTGAACCGGCTACCATAATCTGTTGAAAGAAAATGGAGCTACCCAGAATTACCAAGCCTGCCTTGATGTAATATTCGCTACGGGCTGCCGGCGCCAGCCATTTCGGCAGACCAAGGGTGTTGCGGATCAGCAGGCCGATGATCACGGCGAAGAAGACCGATTCAAAACCGGTGCTCTTGATGAAGGAGGTGGCGGTGATGGCGCGGGAAAGCCAGGCCAGCAGGAAGATAGCCACGAAGGAGAGAAGGAACTGCCCCCTGTCGCGCTTGCCCATAAAGAGATATCCGAGATATGCGAGCAGTGCAACAATCACTGCAACAGCAACAAAGTTCTTCATTACAGAAGGAACAACGACCACGAGGAGAAGGATCAGACCACCCATAATGGTGGCTACCCAATCTTCATTTTGTAACGATTTCAGCATAAAGAATTGGTTTTCTTACCCTTGAGGGGTAACCGGTTTGTGAGATGGCAATGGAACTGTGGACAAAAGTAAAAAAAAATATACAGAAAACAGCCTTTTGCCCCTTTATTTCCCTGTAGTTGCTTCATTCCTCCCATAAATCGTGCGGTTGGTCGATAAATCCCCACAGTTGATCTATTAGATTTGCCATCCGCCACTGCGGGAACTATTTTTGTGCTTGCTTATGTCTCATCATATTTTACCGATCATTTTACAGACAGGAATGAAAAAAATAGTCCTTTCGCTTCTTACCATATTTGGTGGCACATTGACGCTGATGGCACAGGCACAGTCCGGCAGCACCCTCTCCGGCAAGCTGATCGACAAGGAAACCAATGAACCGGTTGCATTGGCAAATGTACGGCTCTTGCGTCAATCCGACAGCAGCTTCGTAGCCGGGAAGGCAAGTGATGCCAAAGGTCTCTTCACCATACCGGTTGAGAGGGGAGATTATATTGTCCAGGTTTCCTATATCGGCTACCACAACGAATACCGGAACGTGGAGGTTACTCCCGGGCAGGTCAGCCTGCAGTTGGATGATATCACCCTGACCAGCGACAATATCCTGCTTTCTGAAGCAGTGGTAACCGCCAAGGCAGCAGAGATAGCTGTAAGAGGTGATACCCTGGAGTACAATGCTGACTCTTACAAGGTGACCGAGAGTGCAGTGGTGGAGGATCTGCTCAAAAAGATGCCGGGCGTGGAGATCGATAGCGAGGGGAAGATCACCGTCAACGGCAAGGAGATCAAAAAAATCCTGGTCGATGGGGAAGAGTTCTTCAGCGATGACCCGAAGGTGGCATCGAAGAACCTGCCGGCGAGAATGGTAGACAAGCTGCAGGTGTTGGAAAGAAGGACGGAACAGGCTCAGATGACCGGTTTCGACGATGGTGAGGAGGAGAATGTAATCAACCTCACCGTGCGCCCCGGCATGAAAGAGGGACTCTTCGGAAACGCCTTTGCCGGTTATGGCAGCCAGGATAGATATGAAGGCAACGCCATGGTCAACTACATGAAGGAGAAGGATCAGTACACCTTCCTGGGTGGTATCAACAATACCAACAATGCCGGTTTCACCGACCTCTCGAGCGCCATGTTCGGCAACTTGGGAGGCGGCATGCGCAGGGGAGGATGGGGTGGCAACAGCGGCATCTCCACTTCGGGCAACCTGGGGGGTAACTTCAGCAAACAGTTTAGACCCGAACTGAAACTGGGTGGCAATATCCGTTACGGCTTCACCGATACCAATGTCAATTCGGATGTCTTCACCCAGCAGATTCTCAGTGCCGGTAACACCCTCGAGGATGAACGCAATCGTTCCAACAACAAGAGTGAAAACTTTGCTATGGATCTTCGGCTGGAGTGGGAACCCGACTCAGCTACACGGATCATTTTCCGCCCTGCTCTCTCACTCTATGCCAACCAGCGCCAGGAGGAAGGAAATTTTTACACCGAGAATGAGTTGTCGGGTGACACCATTAATCAGGGTGACTCCGAGTATTTCTCCGATGGCGACGGCAGGGATCTCTCATTCAACCTGGATGTCAGCCGTGAACTGGGTAAGGAGGGACGAATATTGAGTCTGCAGCTGAGAGGGCAGGGAGGTAACTCTCAAAATGATGGCAACAGCCTCTCCGGTACCTTTTACAATGGAACACGTCCCGACGACCTGATTGACCAGCGTTTCACCAACATCAACCGGAACCGTTCCTGGCGCGGTTATCTCTCCTATGTGGAGCCACTGGGTGACAACCACTATCTGCAGTTGGCCTACCAGTACCGCCAGAACATATCAGCGTCTGACAGGGATACCCGCACCAGGGATGATGCCGGTAACTATACCCGGCTCGATACCCTCTACAGCAAGCGGTTGGAAAACAATTTTGTGGGACAGGAGATTGAAGCCAACTTCAAAGGAGTGCGGGAGACCTATGACTATATGTTCGGTTTCTCCATGCAACCCTCCTCCTCACGCAGCAAAACCTTTGTTGGCAATGAGCTGAAGTATGACGGTGAACAAAAGGTGATCAACTATGCTCCCATGGCTCAGCTCAACTATCGCTGGAGCCGCACCCATAACCTGCGATTGCGTTACGCCGGCACTACCGAACAACCGTCGCTCACCCAGCTCTCACCGGTGATGGATGTCACCAATCCTCTTAACATCAGCTACGGTAATCCCGACCTGAAACCCTCATTCGAACACCGCCTCAATATCCGTTATCAGCGTTCCAATCCGGAGAAGGCCAGCTCGTTTAACACATTCATCAACGCCGGGTACATGACCAACGATATTGTGACAGCCTCCATTACGAATGTAACCAGTGGCCGCAGGGAGACCACCTACCGCAACGTGGGGGGCAACTGGAACGTGAACGGACGGATGATGTTCAACCTGCCGTTGGGCAACATCAGGTTCTCACTCTTCTCCATGTCATTTGCCAGCTATAGCAACACCAGCGGTTTTTCCAAATCCATCACAGATGAGAATGAATCATTGGTGTTTACCAATGCAGATAAGAACACCAACAAGCGGATGTCGCTGGCAGAAGTGATGGGACTTAACTATCGTTCCGATCAGTTTGATTTCGCGGTGCGGGGGAACGTCAACTACAACAACGTGACAAACAGCCTTGAGGGACAGCAGAACCAGAACTATTTCAATTACGGGGCCAATGCCAACGGCACTTTTTATCTGCCGTGGGATCTCACCCTGGAGAGCGACATCAACTATTCCAGCAATTCCGGTTATGCCGACGGGTTTGAACAAAATGAGTGGCTTTGGAATGCTTCCCTGCAGAAAACAATCTTTAAACAAAAGAGCGGCACCATTCGTTTTAAGTTGTATGATATTTTGCAGCAGCGTAGCAACATCAGCCGCAGCGTCACCTCGAACTATATCCGTGACACTACTACCAACACACTGACCAGCTACTTCATGGTGCATTTTGTCTACCGTTTCAACTTCTTCAAGGGGGGAGCAACCCAGCAGGATATGATGCCGCAGCGAGCATTCGACAGAGGGAAAGGATACGGTGGCAGACACAGAGAGAGATGATCTTATCATCCGGAAAAAGCGAAGAGGAATCTGATGGGGCAATTATTGAGACTAAAAACAGGCGGCAGTTTGAACAATCTCTTCGTTCACCTGCTCCTTTGGGGGGTGATCTTCATCCTCCCCTACTTTTTTATGGACTCGGAACGGGTCTTCACCTGGCGCCCGTTCCTGCGATCCATACCGGAGATGCTGGGTTTTATGCTGATCTTCTATCTCAACTTCTTCCTGTTGATAGACCAGCTGCTATACAAAGGGAAAAACAGGGCATTTATCCTCTGGAACATTCTACTGATCATTGCTGTCTCCTTTTTCATGCACTACGGACGGGAGCTAATGGAATATTTTATGCCTCACCTGAGACCTCGCTGGCGTGGCAGACGCAGCAACAACCTCTTTCCACTGCTGTTTCTCTTGCGCAACTCTACCTCTCTGTTCCTGATGATGGGACTGAGTGTCGCACTGAAGATGACTGTACGTTGGTGGGAAGTAGAGAATGAACGTAAGGAGCTGGCCAAGGCCAAGACAGAAGCAGAGTTGCAGAACCTGAAGAATCAGATCAATCCCCATTTCCTGCTCAACACCCTGAACAATATCTACGCCCTGATTGAATTCAACCCCCCCAAGGCACAGCAGGCGGTGATGGATCTGAGCAAGCTGCTGCGACACCTGCTCTACGATAACAACCAGACCTATGTGCCGCTGCGGCAGGAAGCCGACTTCATGCGCAATTACATTGAGCTGATGCGTATTCGCCTGGCCGATCATGTGAAGTTGACTACCCATTTTGACTATGCTGAAACCGGAAATACGCTGATTTCTCCCCTGATTTTTATATCTTTGATGGAAAATGCATTCAAGCATGGTATCAGTGGAGAGAGAGAATCTTTCATCGATATCTCCCTCAGAGAACATGCCGACGGGAAGGTGGAGTTTGCAACCCGCAACAGCTTTTTTCCCAAATCGACCTCCGACAAAAGTGGAAGCGGTATCGGGCTGGAGCTGGTGAAGCGGAAACTGGAGTTGCTCTATCCCGATAGCTACCTGTGGCATACAACCGTGGAGAAGGATATCTATTCAACCGTGCTGGTGATCGACACAAAAAAGAAACAGGATGATACTCAACTGCTGGATCATAGATGATGAGCCACTTGCATTGTCGCTGCTGGAGTCATATGTAGAGAGAACATCATTCCTGCGCCTTACCGGTAGATTTAGCAATGCTCTCTCGGCAATGAAACATATTGCCGATGAGAAGGTCGATCTGATCTTCCTCGATATTCAGATGCCGGAGGTGAATGGAATGGAATTTGCCCGCATCATCAGCAGTCATACGCGGGTCATTTTCACCACTGCCTTCAGCGAATATGCACTGGAGGGATATAAGGTGAGCGCACTTGATTATCTGCTCAAACCCTTTTCGTTTACTGATTTTCTGGCAGCTTCGAAAAAGGCATTGAACTGGTTTGAGATGACCGAAAACAAGCCGACGGAACAACTTCGACAGGAAAAGATAGGTATTTTCGTGAAGTCGGAATACAAGCTGATACACCTCCTCTACGACGATCTCCTCTATATCGAAGGATTGAAAGACTATGTGAAGATTTTCACCATTCAGGATTCCAAGCCCATTCTCTCGCTGATGAGCCTCAAATCGCTCGAAGAGCAGCTGCCTGCCGACCGCTTCATGCGGGTACATCGCTCCTACATCATCCACAAGAACAAGATCAGCAGTATCAACAAGAACCGGATTACCATTGCCAAAAAACAGATACCGATAGGGGAGACCTATCGCAGGCAGTTCCAGTCAATCATTGAAAACCAGCGAGGCGGATATACCCCTTAGGAGAAGATATTCCAGGCGTGTCCCAACAACCAGAAAGCCGTTCCTGCCCTTGTGGCGGAACGGCTTTCAATCACTTTGTCAGGGTTTCTCTTATGAGAGGGTGGCGGTCAGCATCCATACGGTTTTCTCCTGACCGGAAATAAAGTCGCCCATCAGCGCTACTGTTGCCTCATCGTCACCTTCAGAGGCGGTTTCCAGCACCTTACGCTCCAGTGCGATCAGCACCTTCAAATAGTCGAGGATCAGTTTCAGGATCTCCCTTGTGTCGCTGATAACGCCGCTCTCCTTGATGGTAGCGCTCTTCAGGTAGCCGCTGAAGTTATGGGCAGGTACTCCCCCCAACATCAGGATACGTTCGGCAACCTCATCAACCTTCTCTGCCGTATCATCGTAGTATGCTTCAAAACGGGCGTGTGCTCCGAAAAACTCAATCCCTTTCACATTCCAGTGAAAGCCGCGCAGGTTGGTGTAGTAAACCTGCAGGTTGGCCAACAACTCCTGCAGGCCGTCAACTGTCTTCTTAGCGCTCTTGGGATCCAATCCCAGATAATCCAACGTCTTCATAATTTAGCGTTTAAAAAATTAATTGGTTTTATTTATCTTTAATGCAAATATATAAAAAAATCGCATAACTTCAAAATGAATCGGAGTCAATCTCCCATCAATTCTGGCTATCATCCTTTTCCTCCATGGAAATCTACAGAAGAGTGATTCCATTTCAGAAAAAGTGACCAAAACTCACAAAAGGATGAAATTTACGGGAAAGAGCGGAATATCCCAGCTCCAGCCGTAAGGGACCGGCAATTGAGCGAAAGGCAAATCCCAGGTTACCGCCCCAGAAGGAACTGCCCTTGGAGAGTTGATAGAGATGTTCCTGGTGCAAGGTGTAGTTTAGGTTGGCATAGAGGAAGTTGTTCTGCCGTAACCGGTAGTGAATCATCACATCGGCAGTGGCTGCCATGTTTTTCAGGATCTCCATTCCCACGGATCCCTGTAGTGCGATCTGTTGAGGCAGGTAGTGTCCGTCGTTTCGGCCCCCCACAAAATTACGGTATATCTGCGGTACGCTATCGTTCATCACATAGCGGGCCGACACTTGTGGCGTGAGATGGAGCCGATTCGTTAGAGAAATTGGTTTTTTACCATTCAACTTCAGTACATTTAATGGCAATCCTTCTTCCAATTGTACGAAATTATCGGTATGCAAGGAATACCGAAATGAAAAGTACTGTCCTGATGTGGGAAAAAAAGTGCTGTTGAGGTTGTCATATTTTCCCTCAACCATGTAGTGGATATACATCTGCTCTTCCAGCGAGTGGAAATCGGGATTGGATGCCCTGCCCAGTATGTTGTAGAAGTCGAAATGCTCAAATCCTGCTCCCAGATGCAAACGCACATTGCCGAAGTAAAACTCTGAGAAATTGATATCCAGTGCATTGCGATTAACTCCTAGCTGGTAGGAGAGCCTGCCACGATCATAGATGCTCAGCTCATCCTTGCTGATCTTATAGTTGATACCCCCCTTGTAGAAGATCCCGCTGTTGATCGAATAATCAACCGTCAGATAGGGATTGCGGCTGAGACGTGCCGTAATGCCTACACGTGAGTTGAGCGATCTGCTCAGTCGGATGGAGCTGTTGGCCAGAATTGCTGCCATATCGTTGCTGTCGAAATGTACTCCCAGGTTTAGGATATTGGACTCGATCGGTACCACCTGGAAAATAAGATCGAATGGCTGATCACCGTCCAAACGGTAGTAGACACGTTCAAAGTTGCCACTGCCGTATATGCGGGCTGTCATTGCTTCCAACTCTCCGCGGGTAACCCTCTTCCCCTTCAGGGAGAGCCAGCGCATGATCTGCTCTTCCTCACGGGGAGAGACCCCTTCTACGCTGATCTGGTGGATGAGGAGGGTGTCTACCCGGATATATGGATTTTGGATGGGTCTCTTATCGTAAGCCTTATCACTGACCTCCAGACTCTGCTTCAACGTCATCAGCTCATCCAGATGAGCCATGGCAGCCTGTTCCCCACGTGCAATCAGCGAGTCAATGGCTGGCATGTGGAAATCCATGGAGCCATAGGGATGTATGCTGGGGGTGATCAGCAGGTCGGTATCGGCAATATTCCGCTTCCTTTTTTCCCTACCCACGAAGTTGGAGATGTTCTCCGCAATCTCGGTGATATTACCCCGGTTTTGCGCCATCGCCTTCTCATCCGGTGGAATGATCACGCCAATTACCAGGTCAGCCCCCATGCTCCTGGCGAGATCCACCGGGTAGTTGTTGACCATGCCCCCGTCAATCAGCAACATGCTGTCCTTCTCCACCGGGGTAAAAAGACCCGGGATGGCCATACTTGCCCGTATCGCCTCCGGAAGCACACCATGTCTGAAGATGACCTCCTCACCCGTGCGTGCATCGGCAGCTACGCAGCCGAAGGGTATGGGGAGGTCATCGAAATCCATCTCTTCCTGGAAACCAATGGTCAGATTCAGAAAAAGACTGTAGAGGTTCTGACCGGTATAAACACCCCGTGGCAGAGAGACTCTTCCGCTTCTCTCTCTGATATTCAGTTTATAGGGAAGGGATACGATAAATCGATCTTGTTGTTCCCGGCGTGAGGGGGGCAGGTTGTGGCGGGAGATGTTGTCGCGCATCAGGTAGTTCCAGTCCTGGATATGAATCAACGAATCAATCATCTGTGCATTGTAGCCTACCGCATAAAGTCCACCGACAACGGCACCCATACTGGTGCCGGCAATATAATCGATGGGGATGCCCATCCGCTCCAGCACTTTGAGTACTCCTACATGCACAAAGCCCTTCGCAGAGCCACCACTCAGCACTACTGCCACCTTCTTCCTTTGCGGTTCAGCACTTCGCAGAACCACCGTGCTGCAGAGAAACAACATCAACAGAAACAGGGCTTTTTTCATCGCTCATTGAATAAGTTACACCCTTGCAAATATAGCGATTACTGTTCAATATGTCAACAGCTATACACAACGCAGCGGCTCAGGGTTTGTTCAGGGGGAATCATCCAATGAAGAGAAGGCAGAATCTAACAGTATGGACATCAAAAAAAGCCGAATGAACCATTCGACTTTTTTTGATTGTGTGGGCGTTGACGGATTCGAACCGCCGACCCTCTGCTTGTAAGGCAGATGCTCTGAACCAGCTGAGCTAAACGCCCGGATAATATGCTTTTTGCTGTGCTGATCCCCGCTCCCGGAGATTGCTTTCTGAAAAAGTGATGCAAAGATAGACTCTTTTTGTTTTCCCGCAAAATAAATTGCAAATATTTTTGCAAATATTTTTTCAACTCTGCAATTATCGCTATTTTTGCACCGTAATCATAGGGTGTTATAATTTTTCGGGAATTAAGATTTCGATGAAACTGAGTTGAACCTGCGCGGGAAGTGATTTCCCGTTGTTCAAAATCAACCTTCAAACCCACTTTGCGCAAGAATTACAATGGAGATAAACCAACTGAATGCAATTTCCCCAATCGACGGACGTTACAGAGAGAAAACCGACGAGCTCAGTCTCTTCTTTTCGGAACAGGCACTGATCAGGTATCGTGTAAAGGTAGAGATCGAATACTTTATTGCCTTGTGTGAGACAGGTATCGAACCGCTCAACCGGGCAGACAGGGGGCTGTTTGCTGATTTGCGGCAGCTTTACCTTTGCTTCTCTGAAAAGGATGCACAACGTGTAAAGGAGATTGAACAAGTTACCAACCATGACGTTAAGGCAGTAGAATATTACCTGAAGGAACAGTTTGACCGGATGGGATTCACTGATTACAAGGAGTTCATTCACTTCGGTCTCACCTCACAGGATATCAACAATACCGCCACACCGATGATGTGGCAGGAGGCGTTGCAAGAGGCTTATATCCCTCACCTTGAGAAAGTGATTGCACAGATCGAGTCGCTGGCCGGGGAGTGGGCTGATATCCCGATGCTGGCCCGTACGCATGGACAGCCGGCATCCCCTACAAAGCTTGGTAAGGAGATGATGGTATTTGCCTACAGGCTCACCAATCAGTTGGAGGTGCTGAAACATATTCCGGCAAAAGCCAAGTTCGGTGGAGCCACAGGTAACTTCAACGCCCATCATGTGGCTTATCCGGCCATCGACTGGAAGAACTTTGCCAATGACTTTCTTCTCCATAAGCTCAACCTGCGAAGAGAGGTATACACCACTCAAATTTCAAATTACGATACCCTGGCTGCATCATTTGATGCACTGAAACGGATCCATACGATCCTGATCGACTTTAACCGGGACATGTGGCAATATATCTCGATGGAATATTTCAAACAGAAGATCAAGGAAGGTGAGGTGGGTTCATCAGCCATGCCGCACAAGGTGAACCCCATCGACTTTGAGAATGCCGAGGGTAATCTGGGTATTGCCAACGCACTGCTTGAACACCTGGCTGCCAAACTGCCCATTTCACGTCTGCAGCGGGATCTGACCGACTCTACCGTGATCCGCAACATCGGTATGCCCCTTGCACATGGATTAATTGCCCTAAAAAGCACAACAAAAGGGATCGGTAAACTGTTATTAAACAGAGAGGCTATTGAGCAGGAGCTGGAGAAAAACTGGGCAGTGGTTGCCGAAGCGATCCAGACCATCCTGAGAAGAGAGGGATATCCGAAACCCTATGAGGCATTGAAAGCGCTTACGCGAACCAACAGGGAGATTACGAAAGAGCGTATTTCGGAGTTTATCGACACATTGAAGGTACACGAGAAAATCAAAGAGGAACTAAGATCCATCACACCCCAAAATTACACAGGTATCTGATTGAACTGGTTTTGTGCGGAAATCAGTCATTCAATGATCACAGAATAAGAGAACAGAAATTATCTAGTTTGGAAAATCCATGCCGGCGATCTTTCTACTTGTGTCTCCGGGTGGACGTTTTAGGAGATTAAATGCAAACCGTGAGGTTTCAACTGAAAACAACAACAAAGCAACGACAATGACAACAAACAACGAAGAATCGCGCCCCAAACGTCAATTTTTTAGCGCGAACAATGAGAGACACGCTGCACCTAACCGCAATTATGGCAACGAGCGGAGACCAAATCAGGAAGGATACCGTTCTACCGGTAGGTCTTATAACAAACCCTACGACAGGCAGTCATCCGACAGGTCATACGATCGTCAACCCTCTGACAGACCCTATGATCGTCAACCTTCAGAGAGATCTTACAACCGCAACTGGGAAGATGCGCCGCAAGGCAACAGCTACGGCAATCAGGAAGGTGCTCCCAGAAAACGTCGTCCCAGGGTAGGAGAGCGCACTACTCCCCAGAGGAGGAGTGCGGGAGGCTCCCAGCAAGGTAATCGCAGCTGGGGGGGAGCCACCCAGCAACGGAACGGCCATACAACCATGGGGCCCGGTGGCAAGAAGCTGAAGAAGAAAAAACCGTTCAAACAGATCAAATATAAGGAAAATGCCGATCCCAATGCCCCTATCCGCCTGAACAAATACCTGGCCAACGCGGGGATTTGCTCACGACGTGAGGCTGATGAGTTCATCACGGCCGGTGTAGTGAAAGTGAATGGTGAGGTGGTGACCGAATTGGGCACCAAGATCACCCGCGCTGACGAAGTGATGTTCCACAACCAGCCGGTGCGACTGGAAAGCAAGGTATACGTGCTGCTGAACAAACCCAAAGGGTTTGTCACCACCACCGACGATCCCGAGAACCGCAAAACGGTGATGGAACTGGTGAAGAGCGCCTGCTCGGAAAGAATTTATCCGGTGGGACGTCTTGACAGAGCCACCACGGGGGTGCTGCTGCTTACCAACGACGGGGACCTGGCATCAAAATTAACACATCCCAAGTACGAGAAAAGGAAGATTTATCAGGTGTGGCTCGACAAGCCAGTGGCTATGGAGCATATGCAGGCGATTGCCGACGGTATTGAACTGGAGGATGGTGAGATCCATGCTGACGCCATCAGCTATGTCACCGAAGAGGATCTCACCCAGGTGGGCATCGAGATACACTCCGGCAAGAACCGCGTGGTGCGCCGCATGTTCGAGAAGCTGGGATACCGTGTGCTGAAGCTCGACCGTGTCTACTTCGCAGGGCTCACCAAGAAAAAGCTGTCGCGCGGCAAGTGGCGTTATCTCTCGGAACAGGAGGTGAACATGCTCCGTATGGGCGCCTTTGATTAACGGTGCCTTCGAATTCACTACAGATCATTTTCCTCCGTCACTGTACGGAGGGAACTTTTTATAATAGAATAAGCATAGAGTCTCTCCTTTATGAGGAGATGTAGTCAGATATGAAACAAATCAAACGAACAAAAATTTCGGATGCGTTGCAATTTTCCAGCTTTGGTGAGGAGATAAACGTGAAGGGGTGGGTACGCACCCGCAGGGGGAACAAGAATGTGGGATTTGTCGCACTGAACGACGGATCGACCATCAACAACATACAGATTGTGATTGATATAGCACAGTTTGGTGAAGAGTTTCTGAAACCGATCACCACCGGTGCCTGCATCAATGTGAACGGTCGCCTGGTAGAATCACAAGGACAGGGTCAAACCGTAGAGATACAGGCCACCGAAGTGGAGATCTACGGTGGAGCTGATCCCACGGCTTACCCCCTGCAGAAGAAGGGTCACTCCCTCGAGTTCCTTCGCGAGATCGCACACCTGCGTCCCCGCACCAACACATTTGGTGCTATCTTTCGTATGCGGCACCATATGTCGTATGCCATCCACAAGTTTTTCAACGACAGGGGGTTCTACTATTTTCACACCCCCATCATCACCGCTTCGGATGCCGAGGGAGCCGGCTCCATGTTCGGGGTGACCACCCTCGACGCGGCCAACCCGCCCCGAAACGAAGAGGGGAAGGTAGATTACACGCAGGATTTCTTCGGCATGCAGACCAACCTCACCGTATCGGGACAGCTCGAGGGTGAGCTGGGTGCAATGGCACTGGGTGCCATCTATACCTTCGGACCTACCTTCCGTGCCGAAAACTCTAACACACCACGCCACCTGGCTGAGTTCTGGATGATTGAACCAGAGGTTGCCTTCAACGACAACCACGACAACATGGATCTGGCGGAGGATTTTCTGAAGTACCTCATTGGCTACGCATTGGAGCACTGCAGTGAGGATATCGCCTTCCTGGCCAAGATGTATGACAACGAGCTGGTGGACCGGCTGAAGTTCGTGGTGGAGAACGATTTTGTACGGCTTACCTATACCGAAGGGGTGAAGATCTTGGAGGAATCAGGAGAAAAATTTGAGTTTCCCGTTTACTGGGGTGCCGACCTGCAGTCGGAACATGAACGCTACCTGGTGGAGAAGCACTTCAGGCGGCCGGTGATCCTGACCGACTATCCGCGTGAGATCAAATCGTTCTACATGAAGCAGAACGACGATGGCAAGACGGTACGCGCCATGGATGTGCTCTTCCCCAAGATCGGCGAGATCATTGGCGGTTCGGAACGGGAAGCGGACTACGACAAGCTGATGAAGCGCATCGAAGAGACCGGTATGCATACCGATCCGATCTGGTGGTACCTCGAGACCCGCAGGTTCGGTACCGCACCCCACGCCGGCTTCGGCCTCGGCTTTGAGCGACTGATGCTCTTCCTCACCGGGATGACCAATATCCGTGACGTGATACCCTTTCCCCGCACACCAAACAACGCGGAATTTTAAGATTGATAGATGAATAAGATAC
>Ga0265294_10004946_pt1 | contig 16392 bp, 12 predicted proteins | sample MunlanPumphouse3_FD_192504 | JGI IMG/M metagenome (GOLD analysis project Ga0265294, IMG submission 192504) | Groundwater microbial communities from a municipal landfill in Southern Ontario, Canada - Pumphouse #3 | ecosystem: Environmental > Aquatic > Deep subsurface > Groundwater | place...
AAACACCCAATTTTTCAACTTCAACTAATTTTTCAAGTCCATCAATATTTGCAAGTAAAAATCTTGCTGTATTTCTTATTTTTCTATAAAGTTCACCATTTTGTTTTAAAATATTATCAGAGATTTTCAAATCACTTTGATAATCACTCATAGCAACCCAAAGTCTTAGTATTTCACTTCCATACTCTTTTAAAACTTTATCAGGAGCAACAACATTTCCTTTAGATTTACTCATTTTTTCACCTTTTTCATCAACAGTGAAACCATGAGTTAAAATTGATTTATAAGGAGCAATTTCACTTGAAGCAAGTGTTGTTAAAAGTGAAGATTGGAACCAACCTCTATGTTGGTCGCTTCCTTCAAGATACATATCAGCTGGAAATGCTCCAGCATCGTAGTTTCCACTTCTTAAAACTGCATTTTGTGTACTTCCACTATCAAACCAAACATCCAAAATATCCAGAGTCTTTTCTAAATCATCAGGATTTAATCCACTTCCTGGATATAATAAATCAGAAATTTCCATATCATACCAAGCATCACAACCATGTTGTTCAAATATCATTGCTGTAAAGTTTAATACTTTTTCATCAAAGATTATCTCATCAGTTTTTTTATTCCTAAAAAATGCTATTGGAACTCCCCAGTCTCTTTGTCTTGAAATACACCAATCAGGACGTCCTTCAAGCATCGCTTTTAATCTATTTCTTCCCCACTCTGGATAAAATTTTAGATTTTCAACAATATCAAGAGCATTTTGTCTTAAAGTTTGATTCTTTTGACCGTACTCATCATCAATAGAGATAAACCACTGTTTTGTAGCTCTAAAAATAATTGGTGTATGAGTTCTCCAACAGTGTGGATATGAGTGTCTAATATCACTTTTTTTAAGTAGTGCAGCTCCTAACTCTTCAAGTATTAAATCATTTGCTTTAAATACATTTAATCCTAAATATTTATCACTATCTTTAAAAAGTTTTTCTCTAACAATTGTTTCATCATATTTTCCATAAGCATCAACTGGCATAATTACTTCAATACCATATTTAAGTGATACTTTATAGTCATCTTCTCCATGTCCTGGAGCTGTATGAACAGCACCACTTCCAGCACTCATTTCAACATGTTCTCCAAAAATTATTCTTGAATTTCTACCATTTAATGGGTTTGTAGCATTTGTATTTTCTAGTTTTAAAATATCTATTGTTTCAACAATAGATCCTTTTATAACTTCTTGCTCAATTAAAGAGTTATAAAGTTTTTTTGCCACTATAAACTTATCATCTGTAAGAACATACTCCTCTTCTTTATTTAAAGCAATTGCTTGATTTGCTGGAAGAGTCCATGGTGTTGTTGTCCAAATAATTAAACTCGCATCTATATCTTGATGTTTAAATGCTACATAAATAGAAGGTGAAGTCTTATCTTCATATTCAACTTCAGCTTCAGCAAGTGCTGTTTGAGCAGCCCAAGACCAATAAACAGGTTTGCTTCTTTGAACTAAAAGCCCTTGTTTTGAAATAGCACAAAGTTCTCTATATATGTTTGCTTCAAATTTAAAATCCATTGTTAAATATGGATTTTCCCAATCAGCAATAACTCCCAAAGCTTTAAATTCATCTTTTTGAATATTTACAAATTTTGTTGCATGTTCACGACATAGCTCTCTTAATTTTGATTTTGCTATAGTTTTTTTCTTTTCGCTACCAATTTTTTCTTCAACTTTTTGTTCAATTGGTAAACCATGACAATCCCAACCTGGAGTATATCGTATAGATTTTCCATCAAAATAGTGAAATTTGTTTATAATATCTTTTAAAATTTTATTTAAAGCATGACCAATATGAATATTACCATTTGCATAAGGAGGTCCATCGTGAAGTGTAAAACTTTCACATCCTACTCTGTTTTTCTTCATTTTTTCATAAACAGCTTTTTCATCCCACTGCTTATATCTTATTGGTTCATTTTGTGGCAAACCACCTCTCATTGGAAAATCAGTTTTTGGAAGTAACAAACTCTCTTTATAATCCATATTTCACCTCTAGTTTAAATAATTTTCAATTTTGTTAAATCGAAGATTATATCTAAATATATTTAAAATAAAATTTTATTATCTTTACTTGAAAATTTAATAATTTAACAAAATCTTTATGTGAAATAAAAAAATTATATGCTAGAATATTTCCCAAATTTTGACAAAATAAATATAGGATAGAAAATGAGCGTAAAACACTATGAAGTAATTGTTGTTGGTGGTGGAATTTCTGGAGCTGCTTTGTTTTTTGAGTTAGCAAAATATTCTGATATAAATAATATTTGTTTACTTGAGAAGTATGATGATCTTGCTACACTTAATTCTAAAGGTACAAGTAACTCTCAAACAATACATGTTGGAGATATTGAAACAAACTATACTTTTGATAAAGCAAAAATTACAAAAAGAACAGCAAAGATGATTGAGAAATTTAATCTTATGTATAATTTACAAGATAAAATTATGTTCAAACATCAAAAAATGGCTCTTGGAGTTGGAGAAAAAGAGGTTAAATTTATTACAGATAGATATAATCAATTTAAAGAGATTTTTCCATATTTAGAACTTTGGGATAAAGAAACTTTAAGAGAAAAAGAGCCTTTGTTAGTTTATGCTGATAAAGAGAGAACTAAAGATAGACCTGAACCAATTGTTGCAATGGGTACAAATGATCAATACACAACTGTTGATTTTGGAGCTATGACAAAAGAACTTGTAAAAGCTGCTAAAGAGGCAGATAGTTCAAAAACAACTGATGTATTTTTTAATCAAGAAGTAGATGAAATAGAAAAAATTGGTGATAAATTTAAAGTTACAACTACAAATGGAACAGTTTATACAGCTGATTTTGTTGTTGTAAATGCTGGTGCACATTCACTTTATTTAGCTCATAAAATGGGACATGGAAAACATATGGGTTCATTATCAATGGCTGGATCATTTTATATTACAAATGGAACATATTTAAATGGTAAAGTATATATGGTTCAAAATGACAAACTTCCATTTGCAGCACTTCATGGAGATCCAGATATTTTATGTGATGGAAAAACAAGATTTGGACCAACAGCATTAGCTCTTTTAGTGCTTGAAAGATACAAAGGTGGAAAATCTTTCTTCCAATGTTTAAAAACTTTAAACTTCGATGGAAGTATTATGAAAATTTTCTGGGATTTACTAAAAGATAGCGATATTAGAAATTATGTATTTAAAAACTTCTTATTTGAAGTTCCTGGAATTAATAAAAAACTTTTTGTTCAAGACGCACAAAAAATTGTTCCATCTTTAAGTGTAGATGATATCGAATATGCAAAAGGTTTTGGAGGAGTTAGACCTCAAGTTTTAAATAAAACAGAGAAAAAACTAATGCTAGGTGAAGCTTCAATTACTGAAGAAAAAGGGATTATTTATAATATGACTCCATCTCCAGGAGCAACTTCTTGTTTAGGAAATGCTGAAAGAGATATAAAAATAGTTTGTGAATACTTAGGTAAAAAATTTAACGAAGAACAATTCTTAGCTGATTTTACAGACGATAAATAATAAAAAGGGCTCTTGCCCTTTTTAACAAAAGGCTTTTTATGGCAAAAAACTTCTCAAAAAAAGATATGATTAAACTTCAAAATCTTTTAAGAAAATCAAAAAAAACAATTACAACTGCTGAATCTTGTACAGGTGGACTAGTTGCGAGTATGATTACTAAAATCTCAGGCTCTAGTGATATATTTAATGGAAGTATTGTTACTTACTCAAATAGTATAAAAAACAAAGAGATAGGTGTTTTAAATGAAAGCTTAGATAAATTTGGGGCAGTAAGTAAACAAGTTGTATTTGAGATGCTAGATGGTGTATTAAAAAAATTTGAAGCAGATTTTGCTATTGCAATTTCAGGAATTGCTGGTCCAAATGGTGGAACAAAAAATAAGCCTGTAGGAACTATTGTAATAGGTATTGCTTCAAATAATAATATAAAAAAAATAAAAACATATCACCTAAAAGGTAGCAGAATTTCAATTCAAAAACAATCAGCAAATATAGCTCTTTCGAAAATTTTGAAATTTGTATCAAAAACTATTGACAATTAATTTAAATTGCACTATAATTCCAGTCCATTTTAAGTAAACACTTAAAATTTAAATGACTCGTTAGCTCAGCCGGTAGAGCATCTCACTTTTAATGAGGAGGCCGATGGTTCGAATCCATCACGGGTCACCATTTTGTTGTTGCATAATCTTGGCCCCTTCATCTAACGGTTAGGATTCATGGTTTTCATCCATGCCACAGGGGTTCGAATCCCCTAGGGGTCACCAAGTACAATATGCAGCAAATGGTCGATTAGCTCAGTTGGTAGAGCGCTACCCTTACAAGGTAGATGTCATAAGTTCGAGTCTTATATCGACCACCATTATTTAAAAGGTGCGGCCATAGTTTAGTTGGTTAGAATGCCTGCCTGTCACGCAGGAGGTCGCGAGTTCGAGTCTCGTTGGCCGCGCCATTTTATTTTTTAACTATCTCTTAATTCAAATCTAGCTATTATTAATTTTTATATTTTAAGGTTGAAAATTGCTAAAAGCTAAAAGTCTATATCATTTAATTGTTTACAGTATATTTTTTATTATCATTTTAATATCTTTTTTTACTTTTATTATTATAAATAATGCACATGAAGAACTTCAAGAGAAGATAACTACTCTAAAAGAAGATTATACAAACAATCAAAAAGCTCTCCTTAAAAATTATGTAAATTATGTAGTTAAATTTATTGATTACTACTATATTGAAAATAGAGATAAATTTGATGAAGAAACTATTCAAAAAAATCTTATTTTAGCTTTAGATCATCTAAATATTAGCTCAAATCCAAATGAGTATATTTTTATTTTTGATATTAATGGAAATTTAATTGATAATTCTAATGATAAACAAGAAATTGGCAAAAATTTCCTAAATTATAAAGACTCTAAAGGAAAGAGTGTTGTAAAAGAGCTAATAGAAGCTTCAAAAAATAGTGATGGTGGATTTGTAAACTATTTTTGGTCAAAACCTAGCCTAACTAAAGAGACAAATAAAATATCTTATGTTAAATCTTATGATAGATGGAGTTGGACAATAGGAAAAGGTGTATATTTAGATGAAATTGATAGATTAATTAAACAAAAAGAAGAAGAGTATAGCAGTAAGATATCAAACTATACTTTACAAATAACTTCCTTAACTATTTTACTAATTTTGTACTCTATATTTATTTATAAAAATGCTACTATATTAATAGTAAATGATGTAAAAGAGATAGGTAAATATTTTAAAGAATCTGAAGAAAGAAATGAGCCAATCAATCAAAATAGAATTACTTTAGGAGAGTTTAAGATTATTGCAAATTATGCAAATGATACTATGACAAATATAAAATTAAAGAGCTCTATGCTTGAAGAGCTAAATAAAAATTTAGAAATAAAAGTAAATGAAAAAACAAAAGAGCTATCAGACTTAGTAGAATCTCAAAAACAATTTTTAAAAAATTCTGTGCATGAAATTAATACTCCTTTAGCAATTATAAGAACAAATATTGATTTGCTAAAGATGAAAATCCCTGAAAATAAATATATTACAAATATTGAATCTGGTTCAAAAACTATCCAATATATTTATGATGATTTATCGTATCTTATAAAAAAAGATAGAGTTTTATATGAAAAAGAGTATTTAGAATTTTCAGAAATTCTAAAAAATAGATTAGAATTTTTTGAAGAGATTGTAAAATCAAACTCTTTATATTTTATAAAAAATATTGAAGATGATGTTTATTTAAAATTTAACTCTATAGAACTTCAAAGAATTATAGATAATAATATTTCAAATGCTGTAAAATATTCATTTAGCAAATCAGCAATTCATATAAAGTTATATTATATAAATGACAATGAAATAGAGTTTAGTGTAACAACAAACTCAAAAATAATAGAAGACACAAATAAAATCTTCGAAGATTTTTATAGAGAGAACAAAGCTCGTGGTGGATTTGGATTAGGATTAAAAATTGTAAAAGAGATTTGTGATAAAAATTTAGTTACAATAGAAATATTATCAGATAAAAAAGAGACAAAATTTAGTTATAGGTTTAAAATAAATGAAGATACTACTACTTGAAGATGAATTGATGTTAAATAGTGCCATTAGCGAATATTTAAAAAATATTGGTCATATGGTTGAAAGTTTTTTTGATGGTGCCGAAGTTTTAAAAAGTATTGAAAATGGTTATGATTTACTAATTCTTGATGTTAATGTACCAAATGTAGATGGTTTTTCTATTTTAAATGAACTAAATAATAGAAAAATTCATATTCCTACAATTTTTATATCAGCACAAATTGATATTGAAGATATTACAAAGGCCTATAATCTTGGGGCTAGAGAATATCTTAAAAAACCATTTCATTTGGGAGAGTTAGGAATAAAAATAAATCAAATTTTAAAAAAAGAGCAAAACAATACTACACATATTAGATTCTCAGAGAATTACTCTTATTCCAAAGATAAACAAACACTTTATTTCAATGGAGAACCTCAAAATCTTACAAAAAAACAGTTAGAAATTATTCATATTTTAGCTTTAAACATAAATATGATTGTAGATTTTGAAAGATTCAGAGTAGATGTTTGGGATGCTGAAAATATTGATAATCCAACAATAAGAGCTGAAATATCAAGATTAAAAAAATCACTAAAAGAAGATTTTATTAAAAATATTCGTGGACTTGGATATAAAATAGATAGATATTACTCAGTATAAATTTTTTAATAATTCTGTGCTACTTTTTTGCTACTAAATATGATTATAATTCCCCTTGTTTACAAGGAGAATTATGAAAATCGAAGAACAAAATATTAAATTTTTTAGAGAAAAAACAACTATTATTTTTACTCTTATTCTTTTATTATTTATTTTCTCATTTGTATTTGGAATAGTTCTTTTTGGCTTCTTAAATAGTTTCAATTTTTTTGGAGCTAAATTATCATATTTTATATCTGGACAATTTACAATTTACTTATCAATTTTATTAATATTTATATATCAAAAACAGGTTTTAAAATTAGAAAAAAATTATGAGAACACCTATTAAATGGAACTTCAATCTTTAATATACCTTTTTGTAGGTGTATCATTTACAATATACTTTGGTTTAGCTCTTTGGACAAAAGCTAGTTCTACAAAAGATTTTTATGTTGCAAACAAATCATTTAATCCAGTTTTTAGTGGAGCTTCTGTTGCTGTTGATTTTATTAGTGCTGCAACATTTATATCGTTATGTGGAACTTTTTTAAGTTTTGGATATGATAGTTTTGCTTATATTATTGGAATTACATCTGGTTTTGTTTTGCTTACAATTTTAATAGTACCTTATCTAAGAAAAATGGAGTGTTTATCCATTCCACTTTTTTTTGAAAAAAGATTTAACTCTAAGCTACTCAAAATAACTGCAATTCTTATTGTTGTTTTAGTATCATTTATATATATTTCTGCTCAACTAAAAGGTGTAGGAATAATATTTTCAAGAATTTTCCAACTTGATTTATCAACTGCTCTTTTAATAGGGATGTGTATAACTCTATTTTATGCTTTTATTGGTGGTATGAAAAATATTGCTTATGCTCAAATTGCTCAATATATTATTATTCTTTTTTCATTTATGACACCTATTTTCTTCTTAACTATTGAGTTTACGAACTCTTATCTCCCTCAATTAGCTATTTTTTCTAAATCAGCAATATATGAAGAGAGATACTTAATTGAAGTTTTTGAACAAACTTTAAATGATTATGGTTTTAAATCTTTTTCTGAATTTAATGTTTTAAATAGTTTATTAATAGCCATATCTTTAAGTTTAGGAGTTGCTTCTTTACCACATATTTTAATCAAATTTTTCTCAACTCCCACAGTAAATGACGCAAGAAGATCATCATTTTGGGCATTAGTTTTTATATCTGTTATTTATACTTCTATATCATCTTTATTTATTCTTTCTACATTAAATTTAGTAAAAAAGACAAATAGTGTAGAGTATGATGCTTTTATAAATAATGAAATAGAAGGAAATGAAGGTAAATGGCTAAAAACTTGGGAAAAAACTGGTTTAGTAAAGTTTGAAGATTTTAATAAAAATAATAAAATAGATTTAAAATATGAAAATAATATAAGCGAATTATCAATAAATCCAGATGCGCTATCGCTTTTAACTCCAGAAATTGCAAACTTACCAAATTGGGTTATATCTTTAGTTTTAGCAGGCGCATTAGCAGCAACATTATCTACAATAACTGGTTTGATTTTAATCATAAAAACAACAATATCTTATGAATTGTTAAAAGAAAATTTTAGTAAAAATAATATTATTGCTAGAATTATATTTTCAAAATTATTAATAGTTTTAATTATAGTTTTAGCAACTTTATTTTATATTCCAAACTATACAATTTTGCAAACAGTTGCTATAGCTTTTACAATATGCGCAGCAACACTATTTCCAACTTTGGTTTTAGGAATTTTTTATAAAAAAACAAATAAAATTGGAGCAATATTTGGTGTAATATCAAGCCTATTTTTTACACTATCTTATTGTATCTATTTTTTATACATAAATAGTTCAAGCCATTACTTTTTTGGTATTAGTAGTGAAGCAATTGGCTCTATTGGTGCAATTTTAAATATTTTAATTACAGTTATAGTTTCAAAACTAACATCAAAGCAAAAAAATATTAATGAATCTATTGATTTTACGCAACACAAGGAGTAAAAATGAGTATTCAAGATCAAGAGAGTTTTTTATCAAAAACTCACCCATTTGAGGTTTTAACACCAAGCCAAATTGCTACATGTATTGAGCATATGGATATAGCTTACTATCCAAAAGATACTGTTTTAATTAGTCCAGAAAAAATACCAAAATATTTTTTTATTATTATAAAAGGTTCAGTTTTTGAATACTCTCCTGAAAATGTTGTAGTAATGGATTATCAAAGTGAAGATACTTTTGATTCTAATTCACTAATTTATGGAAAATGTGAAAACAGTTTTAGAGTAAATGAAGAGCTTATATGCTATGAAATAGAAAAGAAGATTTTTTTAGAACTAATTGATAAAAATCAAAGATTCAAAGATTTTTTCTTAAACGATTTAGTAAATAAAATACGAACTCTAAAAGACAAAGAGAACACTTCTCAGTTATCATCTTTTATGATAGCAAAAGTAAGTGATACTTTAATACACGAAGCTTGTATCGTGAAAAAAGATACAAAATTAATAGATGCTATTGATAAATCAATGAAATATAAAACTTCAACTATTATAATAGAAGGTCAAAATAAAGAGTATGGAATTATTACAGATTCACTACTTAAAGTAAAAGTTCTTTTAGAAGGTAGAGATTTGTCTATTCCTGTTAGTGATATTGCTATTTTCCCACTTTTAACTATTAAACAAGATGACTATTTATTTGAAGCTTTAACAATTTTAGTAAAAAGAAATATTAAAAGAGTTGGTGTAGTTGATAATGATGGAAAAATGGTTGGAATTCTTGAGCAAATAGATATTTTATCCCATTTTGCAAATCATACATATGTTCTTGAATCGAAGATAAAAAATGCAAAAAATATTGAAGATTTAAAAGATGCTAGTAAAGATTTTATAGACATAATTACAAGTCTTCAAGTAAAAGGAGTAAAATTACACCATATTTCAAATCTTATTGGACAATTAAACACAAAGGTTTATCAAAAAATATTCTCACTAATACTTCCATTAGAGCTACAAAAAGATGCTTGTTTATTTGTAATGGGAAGTGAAGGAAGAAATGAACAAATTATAAAAACAGATCAAGATAATGCTTTGATTGTAAGAGATGGTATAGATGTTGAACAATACAGACCTTATATGCAAAAAATCACAGATGCTCTTATATTTTTAGGTTATCCTCCTTGTGAAGGAAATATAATGGTTTCTAATCCTGATTGGTGCAAATCATATCTAAATTTTAAAAATGATATATCAAGATGGGTAGGCACTCAAGATATGAAAAACTTTTTAGATTTAGCTATATTTACAGACTCATTTTCTGTTGCTGGTGATAAACAGATGCTGATTGATTTAAAAGAGTTTTTGTACTCAAAAGTACAAAATGATATATTTATGGCATATTTTGCAAAATCAACAACAGCATTTGAAACTCCAACAACAATATCTACTTTTATGGGTAAAGAAAATTTTATAAATATTAAAAAAGCTGCAATTTTTCCAATAGTTCATGGAATTAGAAGTTTAGCTTTAAAAGAGAAAATAAAAGAGACAACAACTATAAAGAGAATCCAAATTTTAGAACATAGAAAAATTTTGGATAAAGATAGAGCTGCTGAATTATTAGAAGCGCTTGAAATAGCAAATACTTTAAGATTGCGACATCAAATGGAGTTATTACAACAAAATAAACCACTATCCAATGAGATAGATACTAATAGTTTAGGAAAAATAGAGAGAGATTTATTAAAAGAATCATTTAAAATTGTAAATGATTTCAAAAAAATAATAAGTTATATATTTAAACTAGATAAGATTTATTAAGATGTTTAAAAATATTATAAAACAATGGCAAAGAAAAAGACTTTTAGATAAAAGATTTGATTTTTTATTTGATGAATCACCTCAAGGAGAATATATAAGTTTAGACTGTGAAACTACAGGTTTAAACCCTAAAAAAGATGAGATTTTATCTATTGGTGCAGTTTTAATAAAAGATAATAAAATTTTGATGAGAAAAACATTTAATATATTTGTAAAACCATCAAAAAATATAAATCCTGAATCTATAAAAATTCATCTTCTAAGAGAGATTGATTTAGAAAATGCTATTGAACCTTATGAGGCTATATATAAACTTCTTGATTTTATAGGTTCAAGACCAATAGTTGGATATTACATAGATTTTGATATGGAAATGATTTCCAAATATACAAAAAAACTAATAGGTATAAAACTTCCAAATCAAAGAATTGAAGTATCATCAATATATTATGATATTAAAAAGACAAAAGACAACTATGGGTTTATAGATTTAAAGTTTGATACTATTATGACTTTTCTTGATATTCCAATTTTGGGAAAACACGATGCTTTAAATGATGCAATAATGACTTCTATGATGTTTTTAAAACTAAAAAATCTCGCAAAACAAAAAAAAATTCACTTTTAGGAATACTATAAAATAGTATTCCTAGCCTTTTTAAACTTTTTTTTCAAATCTTTTTTCAAATGCTATGCTTTTGCAACTAAAATATTTTACTATTTCAACTAATCTTATTTTAGGAGAAAAAATGGATAACAAATTAGTAGAAAGGATTAAAGCTAATCCTAAATACCATGAACTTGTTTCAAAAAGAAGTTCATTCGCTATTAAATTAGCAATTTTTATACTGGTAGTTTATTATGGTTTCATATTAACTATTGCATTCAACAAAGAGTTCTTTGCTACAAAAATAGGGGAAACTATGACAATTGCATTTCCTATTGGTTTTGCAATTATTTTAATCGCATTCTTATCAACAGTTATTTATGTTGTTAGAGCAAATGGTGAGTTTGAGGACTTAACTAATGATATTAAAAATGATGTAAAGGATATATTATAATGTTAAAAATAATTACTTTATTAGGTTTATCATCATTAGCACTATTTGCAGATGATGCTAAAAGTAGTTTAAATATGGAAGCTATGATTATGTTCTTTGTATTTATTATAGGAACTATGGGTATTACAAAATGGGCTGCTAGTAAAACAAAATCTGCTTCAGATTTCTATACAGCTGGTGGAGGAATTACAGGTTTCCAAAATGGTCTAGCAATTGCAGGTGATTATATGTCTGCTGCTTCTTTCCTTGGTATTTCAGGTATGATTTATCTAAATGGTTTTGATGGTATTATTTATGCTATCGGATTTTTAGTTGGTTGGCCAATTATTCTTTTCTTAATGGCTGAAAAATTAAGAAACTTAGGTAAGTTTAACTTTACTGATATTGCTGCTTACAGACTTGATGAAAAAAGAATTAGAATTCTTGCTGCTTGTGGTTCTTTAACAGTTGTTACTTTCTACTTAATTGCTCAAATGGTTGGAGCTGGAAAACTAATTGAAGTTTTATTCCATATTCCATATCACTTTGCAGTTGTAATTGTTGGTGCATTAATGATTATATATGTAACATTTGGTGGTATGCTTGCTACTACTTGGGTACAAATTATTAAAGCTGTACTTTTACTAGGTGGAGTTACTGTTATGGCTATTTTGGTTCTAGCTACAACTGGGATTAACTTCTCATTTGCAAACTTAGCTGAAACTGCTGTTAGTTTACATGCTAAAAAAGATGCTATTTTGGCACCAGGTTCATTTGTATCTGATCCAGTTGCTTCTATTTCGTTAGGACTTGCTTTAATGCTTGGAACTGCTGGATTACCTCATATTCTTATGAGATTCTTTACAGTTGGAAATGCTAAAGAAGCTAGAAAATCTGTTGTTTATGCAACTGGTTTTGTTGGTTACTTCTATTTACTAATCGCTGTTGTTGGTCTTGGTGGAATTGTTTACCTAATGGATCCAAATGTTAATAGTGCTTATTTAGATGCTGCTGGTAAATTAATTGGTGGAAATAATATGGCTGCTGTTCACTTAGCTCAAGCTACTGGTGGATCTATTTTCTTAGGATTTATCTCTGCTGTTGCATTTGCTACAATTCTAGCTGTTGTTGCTGGTCTTGCACTTGCTGCTTCTAACTCAATTGCACACGATTTATATGCAATCGTTATTAGAAAAGGTCAAGCTACTGATGCTGAAGAGATGAAAGTTTCAAAAAGAACAGTTATTGTAATTGGTATAGTTGCGGTTCTTCTAGGATTTGCATTTGAAAATCAAAATATTGCATTTATGGTTGGTCTAGCGTTTGCTGTTGCAGCATCTGCAAACTTCCCAATTTTATTTTTATCAATTTATTGGTCAAAATTAACAACAAGAGGTGCATTTATAGGTGGATTTATAGGTTTACTAACAGCTGTTATTTTAGTTGTACTAAGTAAAACTGTATGGGTAACTATTTTTGGATTTGAAAAAGAAATCTTTCCTTGGGTACATCCTGCTCTATTCTCTGTATCTGCAGCATTTATTGGTATTTGGTTTTTCTCAATCACTGATAAATCAGCAAGAGCTGAAGAAGACAAATCAGGATTTGAAGCTCAACAAATTAGAGGTGAAACTGGTATTGGTTCTGACGGAGCTGTTTCTCACTAAAAAAATTACTAAAGAGAGAAATCTCTTTAGTAATTACTTAATAAATTCTTAATAATTATAATTAGTTATAATAATTAATATATTGTTTTTTGTTACAATTCTACATTTATTTAAAATTTCCATATAATTTCTATACACAAATCAAACAAAATATAAATTTATTTGTATAATCTAATACTTTGCCTATTTGTAGGTAAAAATAAAAAAGTCGCAGGAGAATAAGGTATGGATGAAAAATTGATTGCAAAAATAGAAGCCAATCCTAAATATCAAGAGCTAGTTTCAAAAAGAAACTCTTTAGCTTTAAAATTAGGGATATTTGTTTTGATAATGTTTTACTCATTTATCATAGTAGTTGCATTTAACAAAGATTTATTCGCAATAAAAGTAGCTGAAGGATACATGACAACTATTGGATTTCCTATTGCATTAGCAATTTTAGTTATTAGCTTTTTAACAACACTAATTTATGTAAGACGTGCAAATGGTGAATTTGATGATCTTACGAATGAGATTAAAAGAGATGTAAGGGAGTTTTTATGATTAGAATATTAACTTTACTATCTTTTGCTGCAATTACACTTTTTGCTGCTGGTGATGCAACTTTTGAAGGAAAAAGAGAACTCAATATACCTGCAGTTGCTATGTTTATGGTATTTATACTTGGAACACTAGGAATTACATATTGGGCAGCTAAAAAAACAAAATCTGCAAGTGATTTTTACACTGCAGGTGGAGGAATTACTGGATTTCAAAATGGTTTAGCAATTGCTGGTGACTACATGAGTGCAGCAGCATTTTTAGGAGTTTCTGGTCTTATTTATTTAAATGGTTATGATGGAATTATCTATGCTGTATCTTTCTTAGTTGGTTGGCCTGTAATTTTATTTTTTATGGCTGAAAAATTAAGAAACTTAGGTAAATTTACATTTGCAGATATTGCTGCATATAGATTAGGTCAAAAAGAAATTAGAACTTTAGCTGCATTTGGTTCTTTATCTGTTGTTATTTTATATCTAATTGCTCAAATGGTTGGTGCTGGAAAACTTATTCAAATCCTATTTGGAATGGAGTATGAGTATGCTGTATTTATGGTTGGAGCACTGATGATTATTTATGTAACATTTGGTGGAATGCTTGCAACTACATGGGTACAAATCATTAAAGCAGTTCTTCTTTTATCTGGTGTTTCATTTATGGCAATTATGGTTTTATGGAACTTTGGATTTAACTTTGAAAGTCTTGCAACAGCTGCTGTTGAAAATCATGCAAAAGGTGAAGAGATTTTAAAACCAGGTGGTTTTTTAAGTGACCCTATTTCAGCTATCTCTTTAGGTATGGCTTTAATGCTTGGAACTGCTGGTCTTCCTCACGTTTTAATGAGATTCTTTACAGTTGGAAATGCAAAAGAAGCTAGAAAATCAGTTGTTTATGCTACTGGATTTGTTGCATATTTTTGGGTAATTATCTCTATTGTTGGACTTGGAGCAATTGCATTTTTAAATAGTGCTGAAGGTGCTCAATATTTTGTTGATGGAAAACTTTTTGGTGGATCTAACATGGCATCAGTTCACCTATCACATATGCTTGGTGGAAATGCATTCTTAGGATTTATTTCAGCTGTTGCATTTGCTACAATTTTGGCTGTTGTTTCTGGACTTACTCTAGCAGGTGCTAGTGCAATTTCACACGATATTTATGCAAATGTTATAAATCCAAATGCAAGTGATGAGAAAGTTGTAAAAATTTCAAAAATAACTGTTATAATTGTAGGTATTATTGGAGTTACACTTGGAATTGCATTTGAGTCTCAAAATATTGCATATATGGTTGGGCTTGCGTTTGGAATTGCTGCAAGTGCTAACTTTCCAATTTTATTTTTATCAATTTATTGGTCAAAATTAACAACAAGAGGTGCATTTATTGGTGGATTCATGGGATTAATTACAGCAGTTTCTCTAGTAATTTTAGGCCCAAATGTTTGGGTTCAAATTTTAGGAAATGAAAAAGCGATATTCCCATATGCTCACCCTGCACTATTTTCTGTTACAGTTGCATTTGTATCAATTTGGTTTTTCTCTATAATGGATAACTCAAAAAGAGCAACTACTGAGAGAGCTATGTTTAGAGCTCAAAATGTTAGAGCTAACACTGGAATTGGTTCAGCAGGAGCAGTTTCACACTAAGAATATCAAGAAGAGAAGAGATTCTCTTTTTGATTTTGCACTACTTTAAATATAGGAGAGATGAGTATGCAAGAGCAAAAAAAATTTATTTCAAACATTCACCCATTTAACAATCTTAACTCATTTGAGTTAGATGATTTAGTTGAATCTTTAGATATTGTTTACTTCAAAGCAAACACTACTATTCAAGCACAAGATAGTAATCCAGAGTTTTTATATTTTGTTTTAAAAGGATTAATTCAAGAGATAAATGATGATGAAGTTTTAAGTGTATATTCAAAAGGTGAGATATTTGACTCAGTCTCTTTAATAAAAAATCATAGTAAAAATAGTTTCGTAGCTATAGAAGAGTCTATTTGTTATATCTTAAAAAAAGAGACTTTCATGGAGCTATTAAGCTCAAATCAACAACTAGAAAACTATTTTTTTCAAACTATTTCGGATAAGTTAAACAATAATATCTTAAATGAAAAGAATAAAGATATGGCAAATATTATGATTGCCAAAGTTAAAGATGCAAAAGTTCATAAAGCAGTTATTACTGATACAAAAAAGACAATATATGAAGCAGCTACAATCATAAAACAAGAGAAAATTCCAACACTATTATTAAAAGATGAAGATGGTGAAATGTATATTGTAACTGATTCAGATTTTAGACAAAAAGTTATTTTAAATAGAATGGATTATGATGATTTGGTTGTAAAAATTGCTTCTAAGGGATTAATTTATATAAATGAAGATGATTTTTTATTTAATGCTCAACTTCAAATGGCAAAACATGGATTAAAAAGAGTAGTTGTAAAAAATGACCATGATGAGATTGTAGGAATTCTTGATCAAATATCTC
>Ga0265294_10004947_pt1 | contig 16392 bp, 17 predicted proteins | sample MunlanPumphouse3_FD_192504 | JGI IMG/M metagenome (GOLD analysis project Ga0265294, IMG submission 192504) | Groundwater microbial communities from a municipal landfill in Southern Ontario, Canada - Pumphouse #3 | ecosystem: Environmental > Aquatic > Deep subsurface > Groundwater | place...
CATTAAAATTTTGGTTTTCGGGGTAATTTTAGCTTTTAACTGCTCGATATCCAATGAAAATTCCGTTTCCGCCGTATTCTCGATTACCACCGGAACCCCATGCACCATTTGAATTTCGGCCCCGTAGGAAACATAGCAGGGCTCACTGTAAATAACTTCGTCGCCGGGATTTACCAGGGCCCGCATTGCCAGGTCAAGCGCTTCGCTGACGCCGACCGTTACCAGGCATTCGGTTTCCGGGACATACGCAACCCCGAAGTCCTTGTTTACATAATTGCAGATTTCCCTGCGCAGGGATAATAATCCCTGATTTGAGGTATAGCTGGTATGTCCCTGGTCAAGCGAATAAATAGCGCTTTCCCGGATCGTCCACGGAGTTACGAAATCAGGTTCTCCGACACCCAGGGAAATAACGTCGTCACAGCCGATTACCAGTTCAAAAAATTCCCGGATACCGCTCCTGGGGATTTTCCGGATATGCTCAGCTATTTTATTATGGGGAAATTTTGAGTCTTTCATATTCTTCTTCTTCTTCCAGTATTTTTCCGGATTCTTTATATTTTTTCAGCAAAAACAGGGTTGCGGTTGAGATCACGCCGTCAATTGTAGACAGTTTCTCGGAAACGAATGCCGCGACATCACGAAGGCTGTTGCCTTTCACTTCCAGCCTTAGGTCATAATCTCCGGAAATCAGATAACAGTCCGTAACTTCCGGAAAACGGCAAATGCGCTTCGCCGCCCGGTCAAAGCCGCCGCCGCGTTCGGGCGTTATCTTTACTTCTATCAGGGCTCTGACAATATTTTCATTAAGCGCTTCTTCGTTAATAATAACTTTATATCCCTTAATTATATTATCCGCTTCAAGTTCCTTTATTAATTCATTTACTTTCGCTTCCGTCACTCCTATGCGCACGGCGACCTCCGCGGCGCTTATGCGGGCGTCTTTGCTCAATAAATCAAGAATGCTGTCTTTCATAATCATCACCTGTTTTTGCGATAAAACGGCTGTTAATTTCAAGTTGGTTTAAGATACTTAATTATACCGACTTGTCAAGTCAGTCGCGGGCATCTCGCGTTAAAAATATAGTTCTTCAGCGTTTCCATGAAACGGCTGAACTTCACCGTTCAAATATTTCTGACGCAGTTCTTCGGGAAACTTTTCGATGGCGTAGCGCAGCATTGTGCGCGGCATTTTGCGGTAATGCTCTTTCAGGAAATGATTTTCGATTTCGAAATTTCGTTTGCCGACCTCACGCAACATCCAACCGGCGGCCTTATGGATCAGGTCATGTTGGTGTGAAATGAATTTTTTCGCCAGTTTGAGGGTGTCGGCAAAATCCATATTCCTGATAAACGCGAAAGTTGAAACTATCGCGATTCGCTCCTTCCACAAATTATTGGTTTCGGCCAGGCGGTAAATAACCGAGCGGTCTTTTTTATCAAGCAGAAACGCCCCGATAATGTAATGCGCGCTCAAGTCGACCAAGTCCCAATTGTTTACCGCGTCAAGATGTTCGAGATAAAAATCGTGAACTGATTTTTGCTGTTTCGGGTCGCCCTTTTCAAATCGCAGCGTCAGGATGAACAAAGCCGTCAGGCGATGCTCGTGTATTTCCGAAGACAGGAGCTTTTCAAGTTCGAAAAAGTTCAGTTCCATGTGGCGTTTGGCGGTTTTCCTGAGGCCGGCGTTTGAAACGGCGATAAATACGTCCTTTTCTCCATAGCTTCCCGGAGCCGTTTTAAAAAAACGTTTTTTGCCCTCTACCTCCTCCGGCTTCGCTAATCGGGACAAGTCGTGTTTTACCTGTTCGGCTGAGTTCCCTGATTCCTGCTTCATTATTAATGTTCGACTTTGTGAAGCTCACGGCTCCGGTCTTTTGTCAAGTCCGCTTTATGAAACCCGGCGGCGGACTTCGGCAGCAGCATGAAAAATTTATTGCAGCGGTCTATTTCAATGATCGCTCCCTGCCGCATTTCAAAGTCGAGAATGTGTCCGCCCTGTTTGCGGTCGCTGCTGATAAAATGCAGATGATAACCAACGACATTGACGCCTTTCACGTACGCCGGGCAGCGAAAACCGACAATAGTGCCACTGACATCTTTCATGGCAAAAACCGGCTGCGTCTTAACTACTTCCGCCAAAGGCGGAAACGGTTTTTTCTGGCGGGGAACCGAACGGGTTTTCATGCTTTTGAAGACGCCTTTTATTTTAAAGGTATAGAACAGGTTTTTCGCCGGGGCGCACTTGTCAAGCAGGTTTTGCAGAGCCGCAAAACTCATATCTTCCGTTGATAATACCATATTGTCCGGCGAGAAATAAACCACCGAGGCAAACGGCGTTGTCGTATCCAGGGATGGAGTATAAACCCGGCCGTCGGCCTTAACCTGATAAACTTTACCGTCGAGGACGAGCATTTCACCGTCAAGACAATCAAAAGTACCGATCCCGGTGTCACCCATTTCCAACAGTTGATCGAGGCTGAGTTCTCCACCGTAGGCCCCGGCAAGCAGCGCGTCAATGGCAGCTACCTGGGATATGGTGTTTACCGGGCGCGGCGCGAAACATCCGGTCAGGAAAACCGCACAGGAAATGGTCAACGTTAAAAAAGCGACAAAAGCTTTCCGGCTCGTTATGTTTACCATCCTATCACTCCTTTAGTCGCCCCGAAGCCGAGAGATTTGTTGTAAGTCCAAATAACCTTGCCGGTTCCAATATCCACGATTTTCAGGTTGAACGACCTGACGACAACCGTTTTTCTGCCGTTTCTGACTTTGTTGGAAATAATGGAACCCTCGAGGGAAAGATCCGGCGCTTCAAGCGTTCCTTTCCGGGCAATAGAGGACTTTTTAAAGTTTTTATCATGTTTCAGGTCGCGGGCATCGTTGAAGGTTGACCGGACGTCCGCCCCGGTGGCCATTGTCACATCCATCAAACCGGAATTCAAAAGAGAACGCCCGATTTCATCGGTGATCAGTTTTTGATTCAAATCCGGGTCGTCTGTGTCGTTGACAATTTCCGCAATCTGGATAATCGGTATGTCGTCTTTGCCATGGGCCTGCTTATATTTTTCCAAAAAACGGCTAAGCGTCCGGCTTGACAATGCGTCCTGTGCCGCCGCCCGTGCCGCCTGCACGTATTCCGCGTGTGAAACCGTCGAAGCGTTGCGAGCCGTATTGCGGTTAGTATCCGCCGGATCGAACAGCTCCAGACTCGCGCATCCGGCCATGCCCAGGCATGCCGCCGCCAAACAGCTTTCAATGATGATTTTTTTCATTTCTTTCCTTTCTGTCATTGTTTTCTCAATAAACGTCCTGTTTTAATGAAATTCAAGTATGTTGCATGTGAAATTCTTGCGGCTGGGAGTATTAACATATATTATCGCCGCCCGGCATTCGTCGGATAACTTTATTTCTTTTTCAAAGGCTTCATTCGACGGCGAGATGCTGAATGTTTTGTTTTCAGGCAACGGGAATTGCGCCAACTGGTACTCTTTGGGCAAAAATTCCCAGCACCGCGTATCGGCGGTATTGAAAACATACCGGTAAACAGTCGCCCCCAGATATACCAGGGCTCCCGCCAACTCATTGGCGCGTCCCGCCGCATAGGCGCCCCCATAAGTCGCCGTTTCCTTTACAACCGTCGAAATAACTATTCTGGCGACAATTCCCGGCAGCCGCTCGATATATTCCTGGGATAGAATCCCGTCCATGTTTGCGAGCAATTCGGTTTTCAGGGTTTTTCCGTCAACAGCAACATTCAAATGATCGTACGGCTTGGAGAAATACTCGCAAACCGGCCATGCCGCCATAACCGGGAAATGCAGAGCAATTTGCTTCAGGGCCGCCCCGCGGCCGTTGGCGAAAAGTATGAAAACAACGCTTCCACCCAGTTCAAAGTCAAATTCCGCTACGTCTTTTAACTTTTCCGGAATTTCCCTGTTGGTTTTCTTTAAACATGTTACGTAATACTTTTGCGCCAGCCCACTGTCGGGCATCGCCTCGTATAAACGTTGAAACTCAATCCGCGCGTTCTCATACTGCTTGTCCCGAATGGCTCCCAGGCCGGACAAGAAAATAGCCAGCGGATTCAGAAAATTACCGTAACCCTGATGCGCAACCTCCTTTACATATTCAAGTTCGCTGTCGAACTCCATGTCCAGGCCTTGCTTTTTCAGCGCAGCCCTGTTTTTATTCCGGGTCCTCGCCATCGCCCTTTTTTCGGCTTCGAAGTACTCTTTGTAGTTCTCGATTACCTGTTTCTGGGTATCGCGCAAACGCCTTAACTGCGCCCTGAAAGCGCTTTCGCGTCCCGTACCGAGATAACTTAAGGATTTTAATACCGAAAGCAGAATGCGGTCACGGCACCAACCCTTATACGGCAAGGAATTTAAATTGGTAACTCCGGTCGCGACTTCCGAGTTAAAATCCCGCACGCTCACAAGCGCTCTCTTGTCATATCCCCCGATCAGTTCTTCCGCCCGCGAAAAATTTTTAATGCACTCATCATAGTTTTTCAGGTAAAAATTCAAGGCGCCGCTTTCTACCAGCCACATGAGTTCATCGCCGGAGTACCTGGCGAAAACAAGCCTCATGTCAACCATTGACAAGGCTCTTTCATTATTGCCGTCTAAATAGGCTTGGACCACCGGAGCTTTTTGCTTTCTCGAATTAATAATGCTTGAACACCCGTTCAACAGCAATACCATACAGACGGCAACGGCTGAAAATGGAATATTCTTTATATTCATCGGCTTTTTCTTTTTTTTCATTTACCGATCAGGCGTCTATATTCTATACGGTTGAAACATTAATGTTTCAACGCTTTAACAACCGCCCCGGCGGCCATGGGTACGGCATTTTCAATCAAATACCCCCCGTAATCTTGCGCAGACCAGTTGTCCGTATCTTTGTCAATATCGTCAAAATCTACTTTCAAACGAAATTGGGACGTACTCACCTTATCTCCGGTTTTGGCCGAAATCACGCTGATATTTCCTTCGATGTTGCCAACTTTTGACGTTACCTCGCGTTTAACCGCACGGATATAGCGCTTGTTGACCACCAGATCGAACCGGGTTATTGCGACTTGTATTAGATAGTCAGCGCGCAGCAATTTCCCGATTTTCGCATACATCGCAGGTTCAGCTTCATCCAAACCGCCTATTTTGTTTTTTTCAAATATTTCCTTAATTGATTTCAAGTTATACAACTTTAACCCGGCTTCGAGAACAGCGTTTTCCAGTCCGGCGTTAAAGTTATCCGCCAAATACCCCGGAGCATTTTTCACTTTGATTACAGGGGTTAAAATTGCGCTTCGACCGGATTTTACGATTTCCCGGCCTAGATTAATTTGCGATAAAATATCGTTCAGTTTATCCGCCAGCTCATTAAGATCATGAACTGTTTCAGAAGTTTTCCGCTTGGGGTCGATCGTTCCGGTCGACGCATCGATAACCGCCAAATCAAACCGCAATCCGGTTCCAAGCCTGCTGATGGTTGAAACAAGCAGGTATTTTACGGTTTTAATTTCCCCCAGACGCGCTTTTTGAGACGAATTAAGGTTCGCAAGGTTGGAATTCGCGAAACCGGCTTCAGCCATTATCGTTTTCAAGGTTGCGCGGGAAATGACTTCGAACCCGCCGTCAACGCCGGATTCGAGCATGCTCCACAGCGCTTCAATCTGTTCTTTAGGCAGACCGCTTTTGTTTATCGGTTCGGCCACCGCCAGTTTATCAGACGCATGCGTTGCAAAAGCGAGAGCAAGCGACAATATTATGCCTGAGCTGATTTTCCTGAACATCATCTGCTTCCTTACAAGTTATTTCAACAAATATTCAACGTTAATAGTACGTAAGCAAAATCACAATATCACGCCAAAATATTTTTTTTACACACATGGCGGTTTTTATTAGAAAATCATTTTATGGACGACACATATAGCTGTAGAAGCCTTTCCTGTTAATATAATGCGCAATATTATAATTTAAATGCCTGAAGTGATAATTCCCGCTTTTACGGCAAACAATATTTGATAAAAAAAGAGACTTCCGCGCCTTGATAAGAAAAAGACGCGGAAGTCAGAGGAGAGCAGCAATGTGCTGAGTATTAGTCACAAAACGATATTATAAATAAAATCAGTTTCCGACCGCTCCTAGGCTTTCAAGGCGTTTCTTGTAATGATCGAGCCTTTGAAGATATTCATTTTTGATAAGTCCAAATTCTGACTCCAGCAGATCAATTTCCTCGAGCACTTCAAGCCTGCTTTTTGCTTTCTCAATCTCTTTTCTGACGTTTGCTTTCTGATGCGGCATACTTCCTCCATAAAGTTTTTGCTGAATTTGCGTTTTTGCGAATTATTTTGTAATATTATGCTCAACTCAGGTATCTGAGAACACTTTTTCTTGATAAATTTATGCACCGCCTGACGGCTTACGCCGCGCTGCCGCGCTATTTCACTGAAAGAAATTCCCGGGTTGCCGATTTTACTGTCCAGCATATCCAGGGTTTGGGTATCAAGCGCCAGTAAAAAAGCTATTACCTCTAAAAGTTCATTCCTGGAATACAGCCGTTCATCTTTTTCTTCCGCGGAAGGTAAAGCGTCTGAAGGGTGTATAACTGTCATGTTCGACGGTACGGTTAATTCACTGACCATATCCCATTCCAGCATCTGGAGTGATAGCTTCGGGGGGTCGGACGCGTCCCGGCACCATTTGCGCAGTTTACATTCGGCGCAGTCTTTTCGTTTGTTGAACGACGTTCCATAACATTCCATAGTAGAAAAGTCCTCCTCTTTTTGTTAATTCGGTCATTATTGACACCGCTTAATTTTTGTAGCGGCATGTCGTTAAATCACTTTTTATTATTAGTTTTTAAAAAAATCCGGCTATAATTTAAGAAATAATGTAAACCAGGGCAAAAAAATTTTATTATTATTATTTATTAAGCTTAAACTTAAGTCATTTTTTTGATAGAGCCTCCTTTTTTGACAATTTAATTTTTGCGATCATTTTTTTGTAAATATATGTTTTTAAATAGAAAAAATAAAAAATCAGCCTTGTCGATTTGCTGTGTGACGCAATGCGCTCCTATAAAAACCTTACTCAAATAGCGATAATTTTTTGTACCCAAAAGAAAAAATTTAGAATACGCTTAAATATATAAAGAAAAAGCTAAATAGTCAATAGTTTTTTTGTTTTTTTTCTATTTTTTTTCTTGAAGTTAAGCTAAGAATATACTATTATATTTTATGCAGTTAAGTTTATGTTTAATGAAGCAGGGTAAATTATGAAAAATAACGTTGCGAACAAGGATATAAACGGCTGGTCTGTTATTTACAAGTGGCTGACTATAAAAGGGAAGCGGCAGTCTGACCTGGCCATCCTGCTAAACGTTACCGCGTCAGCGATATCCCAGATAAAAAGCGGTAATATACTTTTGAACGCTACCCAGATCAGCCTTATTCTTGATTATCTTCAAATAGATTCCCGTGACATGTGCGCTCTGTATACGCTTATTTTCAATGCCCGGCTGAACGGCAAGGTATGTAATGCACTGAACGGAGAGCAGAAATTGGTGGTTCATATAGCCGATACCGGCATGGAAACCGGATTTACCGTTTCCTCTGAGGTCAAGGACCCGGCTTCGGAGTATGAGGGGGCATTCCGGCGAGTGCCGTTAATGACGTTCAAACAGGCGATGGATTATGAACCGGCGTTGGAATCAATAGAGTCATTTGCGCGTTACTGTTCAGACAAAACGGTTACTTTTCCCGGCGCCCAGTCCGGAAGTTTCGCGCTTTTAGTCGATCATAACGAAACGGCTTCTGAATTTGCGCATTCGGCGGTACTGCTTATTTCCGGCCGGGAATACCCGAGCGACGGCGACATGGTAGTCGCGAAGCTGCGTTCGGGAGAGGTTATAACGAAATATTATATTCGCCAGGAAAACGTTATTCATCTGGAGTCTAAAAATCCTGACGCCGACAGTTTCGTCTGGCATTACAAGGATGATCCGGGCTATATCCAATGGATGTATCCGATAATAGAGGTCAATCTGAAACTGCGCGCGGAAAATTATACGCTTTCCGAATAGAGGCGCGCTATGAGTTCATTCTCGCACGGCGGTATTCCAGCGCAAACTGAGCGCCGTCGTAACCTTCCATATTTTGATGCAGATCAGCCAGAAATACTTTCCGGCCGTTATTCATCCACGATTGCCGCGCCGCAATAGCGGCAAATTCGGGCTCCAGTATTTCAGCAATGCCCAGAGGCGCTTCGTCTGTTTTCCCGGTCAAATAGGGCAGTTGCGCTTCGAGCAGGCTTTTATAGATCCGGGAATTGTCTACGGAAAGCATAAAAACGTTTTTATCGGTTACGGCGCTTACGTTAAAAGGCAGCCAGGCGGCTTTGCCGACCGTCAGGAAAGCGGCGCGGCCGTCATTCCAGCGAAGCAGGATATTTTTCTGTTTTGACTCGCAGATAAACTGCGCAGACTGAATTCCCGGCCCCAGCAGCCCGGAAAGAATGGCATAGGCATGAATACCGTAATTGAAATCATCGACTCCGATTGCCGCATAGGCGGTGTGGACTTCTCCTCGCGTTGAAAGCGGTTTTGCTAAAAAGTCGCGTACTTCCTGCGTAAACCGCAAACTTGAACCGCCGCAAACGCGTTTACCTTGTTTCATCCAGTCCAGAAAGATATTGGCGTCACGCATATTGCCGACTATCGGCTTATCAATCAAAACCGCTTTATTCGCCTCAACGAAAGGGCGGGCTTGCTCAATATGTTTATCCCAGTCGGCGGTGTGGACAATGACGCCGTCAACCATATCAACCATATCTTCGAGTTTTTCAACGGCAGTCGGGATATTGAATTTTTCACAGAATTCGGCGGCGAAACCTTCAGGCCGGGTTTCACCTGAATCCCAGGCGCAAACGATGTCCACGTCAACCGTACCGGCTTTTGTCATTTCCCTGATTATCGGCGTCCAGGATTCGGGATGCGAGGAACAAAGCCCGGCCAGACCTAATTTAAAAGACATTTTTCGACTCCTTTCTTAATGCGGCATTTCGAGGATTATGCCGAGAGCTTTATCAGGAGAATCGATCAGCAGATCGGCGGCTTCCCCGACTCGTTCAAGCGGCATTGTATGGGTAGTCAACGGATCGACAAGCAGGCGTTTTTCTGAAATCAAACTGATAATTTCCCGCAAATTGCGCTGCGTCGTGAACTGGACAAAGCCCGCCGGATAATCTTTGCCGTATTCGTATTCGCGGTCGTGATAGCCGGGGCCGGTCCTGGATGCAATTTTAATATTGAGATTGCCGGTATACGCGCCGCCGCCGATTTCCACGAGACAGCCCCCAACCAGCACAACATTGCCCATAATATGCCCGTCCTGAGAAACTTTCATGCATTCCTTGACGGAATTAAACGCTTCCGTTGCCGGGCCGCCGAAAGCCATTATCGCAAAATCCATACCGTAAGGCGCGGCGAATTCCTTACTCAAGGCTACCGGATCGGTTTCACGAAAATTGACAATATTCCTTATGCCGCATTTTTTTGCGATGTTGATTCTATTCCGGTATCCTTCCCAGCCGATAACCAGTCCCCCGTTTATCCGGCTGAGTTGCGCGGCAAGATTGCCGACTATTCCCAGGCCAAGCGCCATGCCGTATTCGCCCAATTTGATATCGGCGCGGCGGACCGCCTGCAGAGAAGTCGCCCCCAGGCAGGCGTAAGACGCCTGGGCATAACTCACGTTATCGGGAATCGGGACGACTATATTTACCGGAACATTGGCGTAACTGGCGTGATGCGCTCCGTCTCCGCCCATTGCCGCCACTCGCATTCCGACTTTCAAGTCTTTTGCGTCACCTTTGATTTCAAGGATTTCCCCGGCATTGGCATAGCCGAAATTCTGATCTTCAGCTTCCGGGCTGCTTTTTTCCCGTTTGCTTTTTACGCCCGCCATTTCCGTTCCGGGGCTGATAAGGGAAGTATGGACTTTTATCAATACCTCATTTTCTTTAAGTTCCGGCAGTTCCTCAATACGGGTTTTTACTTCTCCGCATCCGGTAATTATTGCCGCAAGACGTTTCATAATTTATTTCCTGTATTTGCTAACGAAAATAACCTTTACACCTCTTCAAAAACAATCATGGCGTAACCGTCAATTTTGGGAACCGTGACTTCAATATAACCGTCATCCGTAACCGTAAACGGCAAGTCCTGTTTCCGGGGCGCAAGATATATTTTAGTTATTTTCCGTTCATCCTGTCGCAAGGAGAATTTCACATTGGACAGCTTAAGCGGCTCTTCGACTATCTGGGTATTCCCCCGGAGTTCTGGAAGATAGGAAAGCAGATGTACGATCCTGCGTTCCGGTTGTTCCGTAATAAACATCCGGGCGAAGGAAGGCAGATTTTCCGGTTCTTCTCAAAAATCTGTATTACTGTCGCAGCTGTTTTTCCGGGTTGGTGTTTTGCCTTTCGGCTTACAAGTCAAGTCGAAAAAGCCGCATAACGGAGCTGCGCTCCGGCCCTACGGGCACTTATAGGCTTTTTTACTTGACTTGACGCCCCGGCAAAAAGACTGGTGAACAGTTCAAAAACAAAAAACAATGTTTTTGTTTTTGAAGACAGTGCTCTCTTTCGCTTTTAATTGAGCTGTCAAGTTTTGGAGCGTATAAATAGCGAACGAAGTGAGCGGTTTATGCCGCGGAAAAACTTTACTGCGATTGAAAAAGCGGTACGACATTGGCGGCATTAACGGTTTTTGCGTTCCGTTACAGATTTTTGAGAAGAACCAAAAAATTAAAAATTTTTTCCCCTTCTTCTTTATTTTCTTTGTATCTACATGAAAATCAAGAGTTAATTTATAAGCTCTGAATTTGGGTTATGTTTCCGGAAATTGTCTACGGCAAGTTTTTTATTGAGATTAGCGTAGCAATAGAGGCAGTTGTGCGGGCAGGTGTCGTAAGCGCCGATATCCGTGCTTTTGACGCAGCCGCATTCCTGCCGCTGATTTCTATCTTTCCGCAGTTTGAGCGTCCGCCCGGCTATCCGTGAAATCAATTCGTCGTCAATGCATTTCGCCGGTTTTATGCCGAGCGCTTTGAAGTCAGCGGTTTCAGCACAGGTTTCGATTTTTATATTATGCGCCCTGCCGACGGCGGCGACTTCCCCGGCAATTCTGAACATTTCATCGGAGTCCGGGACCCTGAATTTGACTCCGCTCATATTGCGTTCACATTTTTTGTATAGGTCCAGAAAACTTATAATGCATTTTTCCGTTCTTCCGCATAAACCGGATGCCGTCAGTTCAAAGTGTTTGAGATGGTGCGAATAATTGAATTTTTCCGTAAAAAAGATCGGGTCATAGCGCCAGATCACCTTTTCCGGCCCGATCAAATCGGAGAGCCGTTTAAAAGTATCAATAACCTGCGGTTTCGGAGGCACTCCGGGCTCAATGGACTCATCGTAAGAAGTAATGGTAATCAGGAAATAATAATTGTATTCCCGAAGTTCCGGCAGGCGCCTGATGATGTTGCCGGGATTTTTTGACCAGAAAACAATACAGTCCACGATTTCCGGTGACAGGTCGATTTTCGAGATCTGCTTCCGTTAAAAGGATTTCTGACCAGCACATAACCGGCCCGAATCCGGTTAACGAACCATTCGGAATAAAAAGCCGGAATGTCCGTTCTTCTGCTTGCACTGATAATCATGTCTTTAACATGAAAGTCTTTGTCCCGATTTTTTTACAACAGTTCCGCCGCTTTTGCCGCGAGTTCGCTGCGTTCGCTCTTTTCAAGGGTCATATGACCGTGAATATCCAGTCCTTTCATGCGTTCGACTGTATAAGTCAGGCCGTTACTGGAAGAATCCAGGTACGGGTTGTCGATCTGGTTCGGGTCGCCGGTGAGCACCATTTTAGTTCCGTCCCCGGCGCGGCTGATAATGGTTTTGACTTCGTGCGGCGTTAAATTCTGGGCTTCATCGACAATAACGAACTGGCGAGGCAGGCTGCGGCCGCGGATATAGGTTATCGCTTCAAGCTCAATGGTATGATTGACGATCAGGTTATCGGTTTTTTTGCTGGAAACGTGATCTTTTTTGTCGGATTTATCCGAATGCATCAGGTAGTCGAGATTGTCGAAAATCGGCTGCATCCAGTGGCTGAGCTTTTCGTCCTTGTCGCCCGGCATGAAGCCGATGTCATTTCCCAGCGGGACGATCGGGCGTGAAACCAGAATTTTTTCGTAGCGGTTCTGGTGCAGGACCAGATCGAGAGCGGCGGCAAGCGCCAGCAGGGTTTTTCCCGTCCCGGCTTTACCGACCAGAGTTACCAGTTGAACCGCCGGATCGAGCAGGATATCCAGCGCCATACGCTGTTCCCGGTTGCGCGGAGATATGTGAACCTGAGTGTTATCCAGGTGCGGATCAACCAAATGCAGCATGCCGTCTTCTTTCAGGCGGGTAATAGCGCTTTTCTTGTTGTTTTCTTCCGACTCAAGAATAAAAAACTCATTGAAAAATCCTGAGATTCCCTCTATTTCAATAATTTTACTCTGGTATATCTCATTGATTATGTCCTGCTTGACGCTTATCGTCTGATGCCCCGTAAACAGTTTGTCATAATCGACTTTTTCCCGCTCAAAATCCATTACTTTAAGGCCCAGGGCATCGGCTTTCAGGCGCAGATTAATGTCTTTGCTGATGAAAATAACGTTTTTACCCTGGAGATGCAGCGCCATGGCGACCCTGAGAATACGGTTGTCGGCTCTTTCCATGGAAAAAGTTGAATTAAATATCTCGTCCAGTTTCGTATTGACTTCCGGGGCGGTTCTTCCGGCGGAGGTGATGGTTACTTTGCCGGTCGCCAGCGAACCGGTCCTGGCGAGGGACACGCCTTCGCCGAGATGGCCTTTTTCGCGCAGGGCGTCAAGGGTCCTGATCACCTGCCGGGCATTTCTGCCTAATTCATCCTGATATTTTTTAAATTTATCGAGCTCTTCAATAACCGCCATCGGCAGTACGATGTCGTTATCTTGAAAGGATTCCAGACTTTGGGCGCTGTGCAAAAGCACATTCGTATCCAGGACGAACGTTTTTACAGACATAAACATCCTCAGGGTTAATTGAATTTCGGTTGTAACGGCAGGAATTTTTCATATAATAAAAATACACTTCTTCAAATCAAAATGCAATCGGTTTTCATATATTTTTTGAGGCAGGGGCAAAGCTCTCTTTTGGCCGGGAGCATTATTTAATATCCTTAACATTGAAACTACAGACCGCGAGTAATGAAAAACTGAATATGTAAAAAGCCAGAACGCTTATATTCCTGCCGAGCCGGTGCCAGGGAATTTCCGCCAGCCAGATGCCGCCGCAGCCGTTCATCACCTGTGAAAGAAGGTAGGGTTTTATTTCCGCGGCGAAAGGCAGTTGCCCCACGATAAAACAAACGAAATATACGGTCAGGGCCGCAACTGTCGCGGCGGTGGAACTGTTAAAAAGCGTCGAGAAGAAAAGCGCCACGCTTCCCAGCGCCATCAGTGAAAAGGAATAGTAAAAAGCCGTACAGAAATACCTTATTAAAGCATCGGGGCCGGTCATCAAGGTTATATCGTTGCCGAGCTTGAAACCGGTCGGGAACACCAGTTGAGTCGGGTTGTAGCCCAGCAGGGCTATTCCGATGAGTACGCCGATAACCGCGAAATATATGCAAAGCAGCAGGTTCAGGTTGTACACAGCGAATATTTTTGCCATGACAATGCTGGTCCGCGAACGCGGGCGGCCGGCATGCAGTTTTAAACTGCCCTGCTGAATCTCCCCGGCAATTACCCCGCCGGCCAGCGTGCAGATAAAAATCGGCATCAGCACCAGGAAGGTCGGCATCAGGCCGGCGCGGGAAAAAAACAGGCCGTCAAGATAGTCGAGAATATCCACATCGAACTGGTTGGCGCGTAAGTTACGTTTGATAAAGTGCAATTTGGAAGTCTTGAAGGAAAGGTAGCACAATCCCAGGAAAAGCATATGCCCCACCAGGACAATATAATTTTTTTTCTGGGATTTAAGCTTTATTATCTCAAACCATATTTCTCTGATCATAATGAGTCCTTACGGTTTGTTTTTTCCATGAAAAAGCTCTCCAGGTCTTTCCGTTTCGTCTGCAGGGAACTTATTTTAAAACCGTTTTCCACCAACAGCGCGTTTACTTCCGCGGCGCATGGCCTGCTGACTTCCAGCCGGATTTTATCATAGCAGTTCTCGACAAAAGTAATCGGCAAACTGCCTTCATCCGCCGTGTGTTGGAGGAATGCGGCGCTTTCCGGAATTTTGTCGGCAACGAGTTCCACGCAGGTTTCGTTTTCCAACAGTTCGCTCATAGCGCCGAAAGCAATGATTTTTCCTTCATTGATGATAACGACTTTCGAACATATATTTTCTATTTCGCCGAGCATGTGGCTGGTTATCAGGATAGTGGTGCCGAACTGACGGTTGTATTCGCGGACAATCGAGCGGATTTCAATAATTCCGCCCGGATCGAGACCGTTTGTCGGTTCGTCGAGGATAATGAATCGGGAATCGGGGAGCAGCGCCAGCGCGATGCCGAGGCGCTGTTTCATGCCGGTCGAAAAACTGCCGACTTTCTGGTCAAGATAAGATTTAATGTCAATGAATTCAGCGATTTCCTCAAGCCTGTGTTCATATTCTTTGCCTTGTCCGCCCGACAGGATTTTCAGGTTGGTGCGGGCGCTTAATTCGGCATGGAAAGCCGGCCATTCGATGATCGCGCCGAGATTGGCCATCGCCAGGCGGTGCTGCCGGTAAACGTCATAACCGCAGACCGTAACCGAGCCGGAACTGGGCCAGATCAATCCGACGATCATTTTCAGGAGAGTGCTTTTCCCCGCGCCGTTAGGGCCGATCAGCCCCAGGATATCACCGGAATCTATGTCGAAGGAAGCGCCGTCAACCGCCAGTTTGCGGCCGAAGCGTTTTGACAGGTTTTCACAACTTAAAATCATTTATCCTTGTCCAGGTCCTGCAGGGCGCGGGCGTTCAGGTAAAGGTAATTGCGCGAGTTTGAATCTCCGTACTTGCCGTGAAAATTGTCGTAATCCATCAGGATCGGAGATTTGAACCCCATTACTTTCAAGGTTTTTTCATCCGCTTTCATTCCGTTTATCCCAAGCTGTGACTGCCATTCGTAGCTAGTGCCTTCCGCCTTGAAAAACTGCCGGTTGGGATCGGCCGGGCAACAAAATATTTCCCGGTTTTTGTTGGCATAATTCAGTAAAACATCGACAATGCACGGCAGGTTTTCCTCTCCGGCGGGTGGGTTGGAAGGCTTCATGGTGCAGCAGGGCATGATGAAACGATTGTCGGACAGGTACATGTTTAAAGCCAATCCTATCTGTTTTAAATTTCCGATGCAGGCAATTTGTTGGGCTCGCCGTCTTGAAGAATTTAAAGCCGGCAGCAGCAGGGCGGCCAGAATTCCTATGATGGCGAGCGTTACGAGCAATTCGATGAGTGTGAAACGATTTTTTCTAATCATCATAAAGACCTCAAAGTTTTTACCCAGAGTTTAGTAACGGGAGCGAATTCCCGACGTTCTTCCGGGGTCAGTTTGGAAAACATGACCTTATTTACTTCTTCAACCGCCGCTTGGCCCTCGGCCGTATCCAGCCGTGAACGCAGCCGTGATTTTTCTTTGGCAGACATTTTTTGTACTCTCGAATATGATTCTTCAGCGCGTTTCTGAATGGAACCAAGGAGTTTTTTCCGGTCTTTTTCCGGCAGCAGGCGCATCTGTTCGAGGCTGCTGTTGAAGGCGCGCCGTAATGCTTCAATCCTGATTTTCGAACGTTCAGCTTTCGGATAGGATTTCAGTTGTTTGCGCAGGTGTTGCAGGACGTCATGCCGGTCGCGGCGGTTGGTCTGGGGAGAAAAGGCAGAAGCCAAAGCGCCGGTAAGTTCTTCCCGGTTCCAAGTCTGTTTCGCGATGATCTGGGCTGAACTAAGGGCTTCCGGTTCCGTGGTAAAAATAAAAAAACAGAGAACTGTTATTATCGGAACACTTATCAATAAAGGAATTATTAATGCTTTTAAACGCGTATTCAGTACCATAAAATAACTCCAAAACTACACTATAAATAAAGATTAGCATGACAAAAACAAATTTCAACAATTCGCCGCACTATTTTTTGCTTTTATTGTCATCCCGGAATTTATCAATTCAAGGTATCTTTATCTCAGCTTCAAAACGAAGCGGGCATGGTGCAATGCCGGGGCTCTCTGCTATTTGTTCATTCAATGTTCAATGTTCAATCAGAAATTATTCCTGACTCGCGAGAATTTTCGGCAGTTCGCTCAGCTTGTC
>Ga0265294_10004949_pt1 | contig 16382 bp, 9 predicted proteins | sample MunlanPumphouse3_FD_192504 | JGI IMG/M metagenome (GOLD analysis project Ga0265294, IMG submission 192504) | Groundwater microbial communities from a municipal landfill in Southern Ontario, Canada - Pumphouse #3 | ecosystem: Environmental > Aquatic > Deep subsurface > Groundwater | place...
CATATTTACTCGCATTAGTTTCATACTGAATTTTATTAAATAGACCATACTGCTTCATTAATAAATATTCAAAATATAGAGATTTAACATACCCAACTTGATTTGTTGGATTTTTAATATCTGCATTTTTCTTAATAGCCAGTTTGGACATTTTTGGTTCTAAATCTTTTATAAATATATCATTCTTTATGAATGCATGTGCAAATGTAAATACAAATGATGGATCATTTGAATAGAAATTTACATAATAATCATTTAATGTTCTAGAAGCAACCAATTCACTTTTATCGGTATAAAATTGAATTACAGTATCGTAGTAAAATCTATCTACTACTTCTGATGGGACTTTCATATGTACATAAAAATTATTTTTATCTTTATATAAGAAGTATTTTACTTTACCAACTTCCCGAACCAATATTTTATCCAATTTGCCAACATATAGACTTCTATACATTTCTCTATTTGAAATAACAGAATTTTTTATTCCCATTGGATTTTGGATATATTCATCATATGTCATTTTCATATAGTTCTATACTCCCTTTTTGTGATATTAATATATTGTTTGCTTATAATTAGAAAGTAAAAAGAGTAGATATCATCTACTCTTTTTTAGTTATCTTATACCATTCTTTATGATATTAAACCATTCAGTTGCTAAAGTCTGTTCTATTTGCATAAATATTTGACTTGGTAAGGATTTTAATGAGTTATATTTCTGAGCAATATAAATATCAACCATGCGTAATATTTCCGGTTTATTTACATTTATACCACAAGTTGTTGCTAAATAATCAATCAATACTGTATTATTCAATAATAAACTAGCGCTTGATTGATCACTTATTGCCATAACTGGATATAAATCTTTTATAGAAAAATCAACATCTACTTCTGTTGGTAATCCATCTAGAGTCCATGATGATTGAGATCCTTTTGAAATATTTAAACTTGTTATTAATCCCATATCACAACTAAACAACCCTTTATAAAATCCTCTAACTAAAAATGGTGACATATATGCATTAGCATTAACTGTACCTTTATCAGGAACCATTTGTTTTGGTGCGGTCATGGCTATTAAATGCATCAGAGGAACATATATATTCATATACCAACTAAATGGATCACCCTCTGGAGTTCTTAATTTTAAACTTATATCATATGATTTACTAAAACTAGAATCATTCCATATTTCTGGAAATACCAATTTACCACCAGTCATTACAGAATAAAACCCTTTACCTATATTCTTAAACATTTGATTTCCATTTAAATAACTATCGGCAAATTTATTATATGCTTCTAAGTTTTCTTGATATTTAGCAGGGTCTAAGGTATTTATACTAACCCCGGCTCCAGCACCCAATAAAAAAGAAATCTCTTTAGAAACATCAGATATTTCTTTTGCTTTTGTAGATAGCATACTTTCTCCAGTACTATTAGAAAAGGATTCTGTGATTTGGGTCTGGGAGTCTACATAAAATGCAACAAATTCTCTTTGACTTATTACGCCTTTTAGACTATCATTAACCCAATTTTCCCATTGATAATTTTTTAATTTAGTATTATCTATTCTCTTATCACTTATTCCTAAAAGTTGTGCACCCATCTGGCACATTGGATTTACATAATTATAGTAATCAGCATAAGCAAATTTAAATGTAAAATAACGTCCAGATCCACTCAATAACTCATTTAAATCAGACTCTGTTGAACTTGATGCTACTTTTTGCATATATGAAAATATAGCACTTTTTTCAGATTTTGAATATCCAGTCATATAATCTGGGCATCCGGGCGTTAATAATAATAATGGCATTTTTGATATTATTTTCTCTACATATTTCCTTCCAAATTTCCCATTACCACTATCTAATCTTGGATCTACACTAGGTAAAAATTGATATGGCATACCATGTATACCACGAGAATCTTTTATAAATGCTAATTTATCTACTCTACCATCATAATCTAGATATGCATCTATATTTGCACTACCATTATCTGGGATTTGTGGTTCTTCTTGCGATCCTATTGCTACTGAAGTATCCTGTGTTGTAGGAACAATATCGGGTTTACTAGTCATTGTTAAATATGGATAGTAATTACCATTACCATCTGGACCGTAAGAGCAACTCCATCCAAACCCACCATTTGCTGTAGTGCTATTACATTTATACCAATCACCTTCTGTTTCTGATACATGACCAGTCCATCCTGGGGACATTAAACCAAGTGATGGATAACCTAAACCTGGACCTGTTCGTACATTTAAACGAGTTTTAACAGTACATATAACATCAAAATCTGCAGGTGTTCCCATGATTATTCACCTCTTTTGGTATTTATTATTATAATGTTGGAAAGGTTTATTTCAACCTTTCCAACGTATATAATCTATTCTCTAGCTAATGCATCTAATTGAGCAATTAATGCTGCATTGTCACTTATTGTTTTATTAGATGTAGAATTATTAATCATATATAATATTTTATCCTTTGCAGTTTTCTTCGAATCAGAAGATTCAGATAATTTTGTATCGCTACCTTTACCATTCTTTGAAGAAAACTCTGTTTTTAGGATATCTATTATATCTGATAACTTATCTGTATTATCAATTATTTTAACTAAGAGTTTGATTATAGATAGTATTAAATCCATATTACTATCTTTTTGATCATTACCACCTTTACCTTTATTACTTTCAATATCTGATTTTTTATCCATCGTTGATTCATTTAAAAGTGGGCTCTTAACTAATTTATTTTCTTTATAACTAGATAAATCAATAGGTTTAACTCTAGATGATTTAGAACCTGCCCCTTGATAACTATTTAAATAGGATTCTGGATTTACAGTACCAAGTCGTGTATTTACTTGATAATGTAAATGGTTCCCTGTTGAATTACCAGTAGAACCAACAAATCCCACTATAGTTCCCGGAACCACCCGAGCCCCAACCGTAAGTGGACTCTTTGATTTCATATGGGCATAAATATGTTCAGTCCCAAATTGATCAGTTATACCAATATGATTACCGAATCCTTTATTATCTGAAATATTTTTTGTGACTATTCCAGAGACTGTTGATGGGATAGGGGTTCCACCGGCTACTCCATAATCTATTCCAGTATGGCGTGCACGAATACCATTTATTGTTCTCATAACACCATATGGAGATGTAACTTTAGAACCACCCATTCTTTTAAGGAACCAACTATTTGCAGATTTTGCTGCATTACTACCAGTTAAATTAGAATTATCACTAAATCCTGACATTGCCGATGGGTCTTTATCATCATTTTCATTACTGCTTCCATGTATAAATGAAGTAAAACTATTAGAAAATACATTTGCAGTTAATCCGCTTAATACTTCACCAAGTTTAGTATCGAATCCAGACCAATTTGATTTGCTAGATTCTTTACTATTGCTTGATGTTGCACTTCCATTAGATGGAGCTCCAGACATAATTGATGCTATACCATTAATCCATTGATCAACAGCGGTGGCATATCTCTTTGCTCCATATTCCATAGCATATAATGTATCTTGCCCTTGATTTATATAATTTTTAGCTATCCATTTAGCCCCTTCTACGATACCAGCTTTTAGACCACTACCCATATAATAAGCTGATAAACCAGGACTAGAGTCAAAAGCCCCAATACCGAAATAATTTCCTTTTTGTCTACATATTGCAGATGTACCCCAACCTGATTCATGAGCTGCATGTGCAACAATATATCTAGGATCTAATCCAGATGCTGCAGAAGCGGCATTGAATATATCACCATTATTTCTAAATGGAGAATTGGCTGGTGCAACTTTATTAATCCATATATTTAAATCAATATCAGATAATTTACTAAATTTATTAAGTTTTTGATAAGCTATTGATGGATATGCTGTTATACCTTTACCTGAGAATAGATCCCCTAATTTACTAGATCCACCAGATTTATTTTTAGCTGTAATACCTAAAACACTATGTCCTAAAATTTTATTAGTATTATATATAGATGTTTTTCCATTAGGGGCTTCCGGATCATTGATTATAATATTACCATTCTTATTTAAGCCATTAGCCACAACATAGTGTGGGTTAGATCCAAATGGTGATGAGGATTTAGATTTATTTGTGTTGTCTTGTCCTAATAACACCATAGAATTTCCAGATTTTAAATTTGATAATATTTCTTTTTGATTTTCAGAGTATTGAGCTCGCATTCCATACTTTTTAAATATGGTATCAAAATATTTAGCCTTTACCCCTCCATCTTGAGTTTGATATAATTGAGCCGTATCAGCTGTATCTCCAATTCCAATAGCATTACCACTATTATTATTTATCATCATAGCAGCAGTTGCTGGTGCACATCCAGCATCACCAATTGTTGAATTTCCAAATCTCTTATTTTTTATACTAGGATCTATTTGAGATATATTAGACCCCCCACCAGATTGATTATTCTTTGCTGTTATCTCTTTTAATTCTTCAGTTTTTGATTTTATTGCTTTATTATTGGTAGATGTATTTAAATTACTACCTCTACCTTTCTTTTTATCAGTATTCCAATATTTATCTAAATCAAAGAAATCTAAAAATGGTTGTACAATATTTTTTTGAAAAGAATCAATTTTTCCTGTTATAAATTTTTTAACTTCTCCACCAATATTAAATTTATTTAATACTTTACCAATAAGTATAACAGGAGCAGTTAGTACACGACCAACCATAAATCCTGCTTCACTAAGTCCTGTACTGTCTTTATTAGGATTAGTCCAATATCCTTCCCAACCATCTTTTGCCGAATATGCTGCAACATCGGCTACCCAATTTACAACACTAGATGCTGCATTTTTAATTAAATTAAAGAATGGAGATATTTGTTTTGGAATTTGTCTTAATAGCATACCGACTGTAAATGGAACAGTTCCAATTATTCTACTAATTGTGAACATTGCAGTCTTTAATCCGCCACCCATACTTTCATCATCTTCATTAGTTGGCATAGTGTAAAAACTACTAAAGGAGGTTAGGGTAAAATCGCCTTGAGCTAGTAATCCCCCTATATTTTTTACATCTTCCCATACAAAGGATGCTATATCTTTAATTCCACCCCATATTGTTTTAACACCATTCCCTAATTGATCAATATAGGGTTTAGCAAAATTCTTAACCTTAGTAAATATCTTCAATCCAAGATATATTGGTAGCATTAAAGTATTTACTCCATAAAATAATACTTTCTTCATACCAGCATCTGGATCTGAATCGTTTATACTAGCAGCACTAACAATATCTGGATTTATATCTTCACCATTGGTATTGCTCAATGCTAAATTTATATTATATTTTATTAGATCAAATACAAACTTCCCACCAGTCAAAACTGCCTGCATTGTAGGATTATCTTTAATATGATCCCACATCGTTTTACCAGCTTTAAGTGTATAATATACTGGTGATAAAACAACCCTTTCGGTTAAAGTGATTAAATCTTTTAATCCACCCATAAATCCAGAATCCTCTTCATTAGAAGATCCAACGTCCCAATAATCTTTATCAGATTTACCTAATGCCATATCTATAACTTCTCTTACAGGAGCAGTGATTGTATTTATACCTTTTTTACCTATATCCTTAAGTTTTTCTACTATAGCAGCTGCACGTTTTCCGGTTGTTTCTCCTGATTCAAGTTGATCATCTGTATTCCATCCTCTACCATGAACAAGATTACTAACTCTTTCCCCAAAATTACTTACAGTTTTACCAATACTCATACCAACTCTATGGCCCATAGATCCACCTAAACCAAGTTGTTCTTGATATTGTCTCATGGTTAAAGCTTCTTCACCATTTGCAGCTCTTTCAGCATTAACCTTATCAAGTTCAGTTTGAGCGGCTTCTCTTTCTTTGGCTAATTTAGAATCTTCCATACCAAATACTGGTGCCAAATATTTCATAAATATATTTACTAATAATGATTCTGGTAAAATTCCAAAAATAATTTCATTAGCCCCACTAATTAAACCAGCAACAGCTTTTTCTCCTAATGTAGGTTCTGTATTTATTCCCAAAATTCTATTTGCATCGTTATAACCATCAATAAATCCTGATGCTATCCAAAATGCATTTATTAATCCTGGGGCTAAAGCACATGATGCCGCTTTTGTTATAGCTTTAGCTGCAACTTTCTCAACTTCAACCAATATTACTGGTATTGCTTTATTTTTAAGAGCTTCAGCTCCAGCTTTACCAATTTTTTTGAGAATAACTGAATTTGTTAATATACTAGAGAATCTTTCTTTTATTTTATTTATTAACCCACGTATTACTCCATTTTTAGCTCCAGCTTCTCCGACTTCTTCTACAACATCTTCTGTAAGTATTTTACCCATTCGACCTGTATAGGCTGTAGATATCTCTTTTCCAAGAGTACTTACAGCTTTTCCAACTCTAGTGTTTGCTATCGTATCCACTAATTGTGTAGATTTATCTTTTACAATATCAATTGCAGGTTTAATAATCCTACCAGAGATTTTCTCTCCTACTTTTACTGTACCTTCCTTAACAGTGCTCCCAGCCTTTTGAGCACTTTCTACAACAACATTTTTAACATCCATAGCTTTTTCTGTAATATAAGCTCCAGCTTTTTGAGCTCCTCCCTTAACTCCCTTAGTTAGTTCATCAGCTTTCTTAGCGATACTATCAGCAACATTGGTTAACTTTTTGGTGATGCCTTCACCAAAAATTTTTAATGGGTTTATAATCCATTTATCAAATGTATCAATAAACTTTTGAGAGATATCTTTCTTAAAGGTTTTAGTTTTCTCAATAGCTTTATTGATATTTTGAACTACGATTTTATCAAATCCTTGAGAAACTATATCAACCGCTGTCTTTATAGTTGATTTATTTTTTATAATATCTATTCCTAATCTATCAGCGATAACATCAACAACAGAAGCTCCAGTATTATAAACCTTACTTTTCTTAATAACATTACCTACTGATTCTATTTTATTTCCAATAGCATCCTTTGTATGCATTCCTTTGATAGCGATAGTCTCACCAATATCCTTAGCACCTTTAATAATTGGATCTGTAAATGGTTTGACTTTATCATATGCATACATACCTTTTATTGCTAAATTATCTGCTACATCTTTAGCTTTATATTTCATTACAGAAAGGCTATCATAAGGTAAACCAGCTGCTTTTAATTTATCTCTTATAGCCTTAAAACTTTGATCTTTAATTACTTTCTTAGCCGCAGCTTTATCTGCTGCTATTTTTGCTTTGTCCATTAAAAGATCAGCTTGATCTTTACCAATTACTCTCTTTACAGCTTTTTCACCCATTAAAGGTAGACCAAGTTTACTTTTAGCAAGCATTTTAGCAGGAGCATCCATTATTTTACCCATAGGACCTAATACTTTTCCAAATATTGGAATTCTACTAAGTAATTTACCCATAGAAAATCCTCTAGTTGTAAAGTTCATAAATCCATGCCCCATGGCATCGTTAAATCCTTTATTATCCCCTTCATATCCTATAATATTCTGAAATGCAGTTTTTAGTTTTGCTAAATCTCCATTTTGATACATAGCCGATAAGCCCGCTAGAGCTGCCGCTGCTGAAACCATTTCCATAATTTTTTCCATAACACTTTTTTCAGAAGATTTCCCTTTATCATTTCCAATACCAAATAACTTTTTAAGCCCTTCAAGAAATCCCAATTTTTTAAGAATACCCTTTTGAGTAGTATCCCTTTCATCTTGAGCTTTCATTGCTTTAACTGTATCGGTATCACTAATATCGAGTGTTTCATCACCCTGTTTGTCATGAGTAATTTTCATTGGATTTCCATACATATCATAAGTATATTTATCTTCAAAAACTTTCTTTTTATTAATTGTTTTTGATATTAAAGCTTCAGCTTGAGCTTTAATCTTAGCCTGCCTATCTGGATCGTTTAAAAGTTTAACTTCATCAAATGTTTTCTTCAATATATCAATAATTTCTTTACCTTGTTTTTGTTCTACTGTCATTTCTGGTGTGTTTAATCTAGATTTTTTTTCTTTATTAAACATATCCATATATTTTGATATATTACTATCATTTATATCAGAAAACCCTTTATCGTGAAGTTTTTCATATAGTTTATTTTTCGCTCCCACAATATCTTTCTGAGCTGCTCTCGATCCATAAAAGGTGGCACCTTTTTCTTCTAATAAAGTTTTTAAAGCATTTTCTCTATCTTTATCCAACCCCAGTCGATTAATAAACCTTCCAGTTCCCCTTACATTCCCATCTTGAACTAGTTTTGTAAGTTTCTTAATATTATCATAGTCACCTTTTCTATTGAGAATATCAGATGCACCCTTACCTATAGCTTGACCAGAAGATTTAACATCTCTTTTAACATTTTTATCTATATTCTTTATATTTGATAATTGACCAAATATATCATCTAATGATTCTATATCCATATCCTTTATCATATTATCAAATTTACTGAATTTATCATACTTTCGACCTTTTTGTTTTCTAAAATCCAATCTTTCCTGAGCCGTCATATAATCAGCATTACCACTTCGAATTTGTCCTAATCGAAAATGATCTCCAATGGCACCTATTGCTTTAAATGGAGATGATATTAGGAATTTAGCAGGAGATGATAGCATTTTAAATAAACCACCAAATACTTTAGTAAATGGTGCTATGATTTTATCTGTTATGAATCTATTAAGAGGTATACCCATAGTAGATTCAAACATTTTATTTATAGTATTTCCAATACCAGTAAACATACCTTTTATAGCTAACTCTATTTGTTTTGATATGGGTTTCATTGCATTTCTTAATGGTTTAGCCATTTCATCACGAATAAAATCTATAACCTCTTTTTTAAACTTATTGCCAAATTCTTTTAATGGATCAACCACAGAAACCTTTATCTCACCCATTATTCCACCAGTTCGTTTTCCATCTTTGTCTGGTTCTCCAAACATCATATCTTGGAAAGTATTAGTTGATGTTAATAATCCCAATCCGGCTCCAACCATAGCATTACCAACAAAACCAAATGGTCCTGTAAATAACCCAATACCAGTGCCTATTAGCATATGAGGTATAGCACGTTCTAAGGATTTTTGAGCATTTGGTCCTAATATGCCATCATCTTCACCAAATAATGCTTTTTGAACACTTTCGCTATTTTTAGCAAATCCAACTCCAGCTCCAACAATAAGTCCGGCAATAGGACCTCCGGGAACAAATGGAAGTATAGAGGTTATTGCTCCTGCAACCCCATATTTGGCCATATCAGGAAGGTATTTATTCATATTTTGAACAATATCTTTAGATATTACTCCACCTTGTCTTTCTCCATCTTTCATATCTCCAAATAACCAAGTTCTTACAGTTTCACTATCCCGGATGATTCCTAATCCTGCGCCAACAGCAGCACCTAATAAAGGACCACCCACAGCGCCTGTTATTAATGAAACACCGGCACCCAATAAACCTGCTCCGATAGCACTAGGAGCATATTCAGAAATATGGCTAGTTACATCACTTACTACTTTAGAAAACTTCTCTTTTTCTTTACCACTACTTTCACCAAATAAAGAAGTTTTTACTTGTGCTATTCCATGTTTTAATACTTGACCAATAGCACCAGCACCTGTTCCTTCTGTTTCATCTATAGGTTGATCTCCATCTGCATTTTCTCTAACTTCTCCATTAATAAGTTTTGAAATTTTAGATGCTAAAGAATTCTTAGCAGATTTTTCTTTTTTCTTTTGGGACATCTTATCTGTTTTCTTGTTATAAAAAGGATTCATCTCTGATGGTATAATCATTTCACCTTCAGATATTGCTGTAAGACCAGTTTTTTTAACAATTCTTGTACCATCAGCGTGTTCCTGCACTTCTCCACTGATAACTTCTTTAATTTTTTCTGTTGATATTATACTTTTTGATTTTTCTTCTGGCGGATGTCCTTTTATTTTCGTATATATAGGAGTATATACATCTTTCATTGCTTGTTTAGCATAATTGAACGCATCACTAAAAGTTCTCTTTATTCCATCTGCAATATCACTAAAAAGCCCTTTTTGACCTGTATCTTTGTCTCCAAAGAAATAAAGTTTTATCCTTTTACTTATATCCTCAATATCTATACCCATGCCTTTAAACATGTTTTTGACTATAGCACCAATAGTTTCTCCGCCCATTTTCTTCTTAACTGGGTTTAGAATTTTTTCATCAATCCAAGAATTTATTTTATCAAAACTGTTTTGCATACTATGAACCATAGCATTTAAAAAACCTTTTACGTCTTTTCCATCTTTGGTTTTTATAGGTTTATCATAGATGATATCATATAATCTTTGATCGACTTTATCTATTGTATGTGCTAGAAACTCAGCTGGCTTCTTAGATATAGATTGGAGATTCTCTATTACCACTTTAGACTTATCTGATAAACTCTCAGCAGCTAATAATTTATCTAATAACCCATCCTTTTTAGCATTTTTAGCTTTTAATGCTTTGGTTAAATTAGTATTTTGTATAGTATTGCCCAATGCTCTACCAGCAGCTACTTCATCCATACCATATAATGAATTATAACTTAACAAATGAGGATTTTTCTTTGCATATTCTTCTTGCTTTTTAGCATAAGTTTCACTAGCACGTCTTTCACTTTCAGCTTTTCTCTTCTCTTCAGTTACTCCAGAACTATCCTCAATTCTCAAATCCCTTAAAGTATCTATATCAAAAGCCGAAGCTGTATTGATGTCAGCAGAAAAACTATTTAATTTTACAAGTTTCATTAATTCTAATAGAGATTTTTGCATATAATAAAAAACATTATGTCCAAGATTATCTTTAGCATTTAATAATAACCCACCAAATCCCTTAGCCTCTTTATTCTTTTTAGAATTATTAAAATTTTCAGATCCAGATCTATCAAATAATACACTATAAATCCCACCATCAGAGTTATCCTCTAAATTTTGCATATATTTATTTTCGCTGGATCTTTGTGAGAGTATTTCAGCATTTATTTTTTGCTGCATAGATTTTGGTGCATTAGCATACATTGATTTAAATAATTGGAAGTTTGTGGGTGATGTACCATACTCACTATATTCATTATTACTGGCACTAACATCAAATAACTTATTAGATGAATATATTCTTTTAAAGAAATTATCCATATCTTTCATAAATTGATCACGATCATGTTTATTTTCTATAACTATATTCTTAGAAGCTTCCATAAAATATTCTTTCATATCTGCTGTAGCATTATTAACAAATCTGTTTTTATCTGTATCGAAAGCTTTATTTATATCAGTTGCATTTGAATAAGCGCCTCTTTCAAAATCAAATACCCTTTCAGTTGTGCCTGTTAGAGCTGCTTCTATTCTTCTAAGATACGCAGGTATTACATCTATAATTGCTTTTCTAGTCTTACCATCAAATGGAACTGGTCCTTTATTATAGTTGCCAGTATCTATATTACTCTTAACATTATTCGAAATACCAAATATAGATCCTATCATTTGTAATATAGGATTATCATTTTTAGCCATAGTGTTAAATTTCATTAATAAAGAACCAAAGAATCCTTCTAAGGATTTATTAAGCTCACCCATTGATTTTTCAACAATATCAGGAACCATTTTTTTAACAATAAAATCTGGGATGATTTTTAAAGGTGCAGCAGCATAGTTTAATAATATATTACTATCATCACCAAATGCACTATTCATTGAAGATATACTTCCAATTTTATTCATTAAGTTTTGTTTTATAACTTTACCATATTCTCTTAAATCTGGGGCCCCACTAACATCAACAACATCATCATATCCAACTTTCTTAGTTTTACTATTAGATTTTGTTGATTGTTTTGGGGTATTGTAATCTACTAGTTGTTTTAATAATGCGGTCTGTTCTTGTAATAATTTAGTTGTAGTTTCATAATAAAGTTTAGAATTCTCAGAATGTGTTTGTAGAGTAGATGTAGAAAAGTTTAATACATTTGCTATATTTTCATTTATACTCGTTAGATTTTGATTAAATAAACTAAAAGCTTTAGCATTTTGAGTATATAAAATATTGGTAGATGTTTTATTTGATTCTACCATATATTCACTACTTCTAGCTATAGTTTTAGAAATAGCCTCAGCTGAACTTAAACTGGCTTGAGTAATTGCATTGCTTACCAGTTTATCACCATCTGTACCGTCCCAAGAACCAAAATCGTCATTTAATAAATCATCACCAAGACCATCTAATCCACCCATATCAAAACTAGATTGATCATCTCCAAAATCCCCTAGACTACCCATAGATTTTATCATGATTTTATCTATTCGTTCTTTATTATAAAATTTTCCAGTTCTGATATCTTCAAAAATAGATTCTTTAAACTGATCTCCAGCCTCATAGACCTTCGTTTGTTTAAACCATCCAGTTGTTCTATGTACAGTTGTTTTATAATTCTTTATTGAACTATATACTTCTTTAAACAACTCTTGGTTTGTTTCTATAAAACTAGATGCAGTTGGTGTCATTTGTTTAATTTTATCAACAGCAGAATAACTTATTGATTTACCAAGATTTCCTATGTAAGTGGCAGCATTAGCCATAATATTAACCTCCTTTATAGGATTTAACATCTTATTACTATGTTCAAGAAGTTTAATACAAAAAATAAACGTGTAGCCGAAGCTACACGTTTATATATTTTATTTTTGAAGCATTTCAAATATTACCTGTTGTATAGTAGGTCTTACCCCATTTACTGGATCTACTATCATTCCAGACAACCTTTGAGATGTATTCTCAATCATTAATTCTTTAGTTCTTATATTTATAGCATCAATTGTATCTTTAGCTAATTTCTTCATTTTTTCTGAATATTCATCCTTAGATAATAAAATACTTATTTCTTTTTCTATTTCACTTAGAAATACAATTTTAACTCTTTTCTCTAATTGTGACTCTCTATCCCAACTAACATTTGGTGTTGACATTAAAAATCTTAATGCATTATCAGCTATAGCTTTAATCTTTTCTTTTGGTATATCTTCAACAATTTTTTTAGCAACTTCAATACTTACAAGATTATCTAAATTATTTTCTGACATATTAATCCCCCTTTAATATTTTTAGACCAGATAGAAATTAATCTATCTAGTCTAAAATAATGTCTACTAATCTAATAATATTATCCAACCCATGGTGGACAAGGAGCAAAAACTCTTACACTTTGATGAGCATTAACCTGAACTTCACCTTTTCCGAATCTCGGAGTCCCATCATTATTAACTCCAACCTTCTTCGGGTATGTTCTAGTTGTAGCATCCACATCTTTAATTGCAAGAGAAACATTTGATTTTTCTCTTGCACCCAATGGGAGTTTTCTTCCAGTCTGTAGGAATGTATTGACAAATTCCTTAGCCACGTCAATCATCAAGGTTGCTTCATTCTTACTAAATTCGTAGTTTTCAGCAAGTTTAGCAGCTTCTGCCGCCGGGATTTTGGCCGCTGATGAAATAATAGATGCTGTAATAATTCTAGCATCTTCAGCCGGGCAATATTGGCCTGTTATTCCATCTTTACCATAAACATCAACTTTGTACTCTCTGTCATTCAGCATTGTTCTCATAACTCTTACTTCATCTTTTTGTGAAGAAGATGTCTGAGAAAGACCTTCTCTGATTTCTTTTACTAACATGCTAACCTTATCCATTTTGCTTCCTCCTTAAGTTTCAATTACTTTTTTGTTTGATTGGTAACTTTTTATTATCATTTTTATCATCTAAAAAGATAATACAATTTATTAGTTTAGGTCGTTTACCTTTTTCTTTTATAACCTTATTTAAATCTCTTTCTAAGGAATTTGAAAGAAATTCTAAAAAAGTTTCTTTTTTCATACAAATGTATCCTTCCTAACTAATCTATACTAGAATGTTTATGACTGTGTATTTTTTAATTTTACAGATGGTGGGAATATGAGTTTATCCTATTTTCTGTAAGATTAATTTATCACTAGTAAATCCAGAAGCGCCAGGATGTCCACCACCGCCAAATTTAGTAGCTATATCCTTACAATTTATATTTTTCTTTTCAGAGTAAATACTATAATTGTATTTTTCTCCATCAAAGCACCATAATACTAATACATCATATTTATTTATAAGATCACCAAATACCCATGAATTAGAACTTATATTTATAACAAAACATTTATGTCCATCAATTTCACTTTCATAACCTTTAGATTCTCGATATGATGTATTCATAACATCTATATGCTTTTTGATTATAGCTCCATCTTTAATCAAACTGTCTAATAATTCATTATTATTCGCCTTTAACAAGTTTGTCCATATAGAATCTGTTGCTTTATGTGGATAGCATTCTATTGCTAACTTAAGATAAGAACTCTCAGGAATCATCTTAAGTTTCCAACAATCATAATCATCAATAAGTCTTAAATATTTAGGAATGTTTTCATTATCCCCAAATGTTAATGGTGTTACTGATAATAAATTTTTTAAATATAAATATATTAAACCAGCTCCACATATACCTTCCTGTACAAAAACTTTTATTTTAGATTTATTAATCCATAAATATTTCTTAATCATATCTTTACTAGTAGCATGATGATCAATCCATGTAATATCTTGGGTAATATTATCATAGATATATTTTAACTGCTCTATACCAATATCTCCAAAGGAATAGTCTAAAAAGAAAATCTTTTCATCTTTTGCTATTATATCTATTGGTATTTTCCTATCATAATTTAATTCTATAAAATCTTCTGGTTCAAAATTATGTGGACCTATCAAATTAAACAATATATTACCAGCAGATCTTCCATCATGATCATTGTGAATATAAACCTTCATATATATTCCTCCTAATTTTAAATATTTTAATTATGATTATTATCAGTTACATTTAACCCAACCAATTATTAATTCTTTAGTACTCTCTATAATTCCAATTTTTGATATCGTTTTTCCTTTTAAAGATTCAGGCAACATATTATTTGCTTTATCTTGATAAAAATCTATACATTTTAGTTTTTTATTAATTAAATCAGAATTTAGTTCTTCTAGTATTACTTCTCCTATATCTTTGAAAATATTTTCTTCATTCATATATATTCCTCCTATAATATTATTTATATATAAGTTTCATGGTTAATAAAAAATAAAAGCATATGTATAATTACATACGCTCTTATTTAATATTATTTAGTTTTAATTGTAAAATTAAAATCGAAATCCGTGTTAATAGAAGCTAAATTATCTACAGTCTCCATTAAGAGTGTAATTTTTTTAGAATTAATTTCACTTAGACATCCACCATAGTTTAATTTAAACACTCGTTCTTTATTAATCGACATAGAATCTATTTCTCCTTTCATTATTTCATTATCTCTAGAAGTTTCTGCTATACTTTCTATTTTTTCTTCTAATTTATCTTTTTCCTTTATTTGAATATAGTCTGACCATTTTAGATTAAACCCATTACATAGTTTCTTAAAAGTTTCTATTTTTAGTGTTCCTTTATATTGGTTGTTTTTAATACGATTAAGCAATGAACCCGCAACACCTATTTGTTTTCCAATTGTATTAATTGTGTCTTTTGAGTTTAATATACCCCTGTGAATATCATCAGAAAGTTTACTCATATTAACATTGAGTTTGAAATCCGCTTCTGATATATTTGGAAAGTCATCCATTCTTCCAGTAGTAGTCATTATCTTTCCTCCTATAAAATATTTTATATTCTACATATATAATATATAACTGAATATACATTAATAAAAAATAAAAGCATATGTGGTTAAACATATGCTTTATAGTTTTATATTTCGAGATAATCTGATTCTTCTAAATCAAATCCTTTACATAAATTTTCAAATGTTTTCTTCTTAGGAATATGTCTGTAAACACCATTCTTTATAAGAAGAAGAGTTGTTTGATTAACATTAATTTTTTTAGCTATTGAATACATGTTGTCCGTTTTAGTTATAAGAATTTTTCTTATATCATTAGATAGTTTTTCGACATTAATGATATCTCTAAATCCCTTTTCCGTTCCTATCACTGACTCATGTAAATATTCAATAAACTTTTTCAGTTCATTATTATAAGGTATAGTCTCTATGCTGACATTTCCACTGTCGGTCATGGATGCTTGATATTTATCAAACAATTCAGCAAGTACACTATTTCTTATTTTGTTTTTCCGACAGAGTTCTACGAGCTCATTCAATAGACGATTACATTCGTCTATTTCCACAACATTTTTCATTTGCCGCCTC
>Ga0265294_10004952_pt1 | contig 16374 bp, 18 predicted proteins | sample MunlanPumphouse3_FD_192504 | JGI IMG/M metagenome (GOLD analysis project Ga0265294, IMG submission 192504) | Groundwater microbial communities from a municipal landfill in Southern Ontario, Canada - Pumphouse #3 | ecosystem: Environmental > Aquatic > Deep subsurface > Groundwater | place...
CTTGGAAAAATAATTATCCCTCTCTGTATTATATTGGTGATTGCAGGTATATGGGTTATTAAAAATTATGAGAATGGTTCGGGAACACAAACAACCCCTTTGGGCAATAAAGGTTCAGACAATCTTGTAACCCCAAAAAATGAAGAAGACTTTGTTCTGGAAACAACAGCCGTTGACTTGAAAATTTTAACATCATATGGCGTACCAATTATCATTGACTTCGGTGCTGATTCCTGTATCCCATGTAAGGAAATGGCTCCCGTACTGAAAAAAATAAATAGTGAAATGCAAGGCAAAGCAATTATAAAGTTTGTTGACGTTTGGAAAAATGGCGATGCTGCAAGGGACTTTCCGATACAAGTAATTCCAACACAAGTGTTCATCAATTCTGATGGAACGCCATATATACCAAGCGATAATATTGGTATTGAGTTCACTATGTATAGCTATAAAGAAACAGAAGAGCATGCCTACACTGTTCATCAAGGAGGTTTAACAGAAGAACAGATGCGTCTTATCCTAGCTGACATGGGGGTGACCGAATGACCGAGATTCTAGAAAATTTATCCAAAATTATTATTGAAAATGTATGGCTCGCACCATTGCTGGCACTTTTGGCAGGTATCCTCACTTCGTTTACTCCCTGCTCCTTGTCGAGTATCCCTCTTGTTGTAGGTTATGTGGGGGGTACTGGGCAACGTGATACAAAAAGAGCCTTCTGGTTTTCTGTTATTTTTGCGACGGGAGCTGCTGTGACATTCACAGTACTGGGAGTTATCGCTTCTCTTGCCGGTCGTTTAATTGGTACTTCAGCATCTTGGTGGTACATTATACTTGGCATCCTTATGGTATTAATGGCCTTGCAGACATGGGGAATATATGAGGTTATTCCTTCAAGTTACCTGCTTGCTAAAAATACAAAGAAGGGATTTGTCGGTGCATTTATAGCAGGTATCCTGGGCGGAATTTTTTCTTCACCTTGTTCTACACCGGTGCTGATTGCATTACTCGCTATTGTTGCAGGTAAAGGAAGTGTCCTATGGGGTATACTATTATTACTCCTTTATTCAATCGGGCATGGCATGCTTGCGGTTATAGCTGGAACATCAATAGGCTTTGTTCAAAAGCTGTCCGCCAGCGAAAAATATGGCAAAGCAAGCACTATACTTAAAAATACAATGGGATTTTTAATTTTAATCATTGGCTTTTATATGTTCTACCTAGGATTCTAAATTAATTAATAAAAGGAGAGATTAATTATGGCATTGTTTAATTTTGGAAAGAAAAAAGAAGAAACCTCGGGTTGCTGCTGTGGTGGCAACTGTGACACTGAAAGCATGGCAAAGGCCGAGAGTGCAAAGGTGGAAGGTGCGTCTGTAAAAATACTCGGAAGCGGTTGTGCAAAATGCAATCAGCTTGAAGCGGCTACAAAAGCTGCCTTGGATCAACTCGGTATGGATACAACAATTGACCATATAACCGATTTTTCGCAGATTGCGGCATATGGAGTGATGACAACCCCGGCCTTGGTTGTGGATGGAAAGGTTGTTTCCTACGGTAAAGTTCTAAAAACGGAAGAGGTAGTGAAGATACTACAAAAAGTAAGAGGATAAGTATGAAAGCGTACATTGAAAAACAAAATGTGCTTCTGATAACCGACCGAATCTGCAGGCCAATGAAGGAATGTCCATCTTGCGCAATTACATGGGTTGAGGATGCCGATGAGCCACTTGGTTCACGTATGGAAATTGACTATGAAAAATGTGACGGCTGTGGGATATGTGTTGAGATATGCTGCGGAGGTTGTATAGTATTAAAATAAGAGAATATTAAAGTGTAAAAAGTAGGAAGTTTAGTAATCGGCTTCTTACTTTTTTACTTAAGAAATATAAAAAGGCTTTTATTTAAATAGGATATGGTGTATAATATTTGTGTATTCGCATAAGCAAATATATAAAAGAAAGGAGTATATGAGTGGAAAATATTGTAGATGTCTTGAAAGCCTTGTCGGATGAAACTAGATTAAGAATTATGAATTTACTATATATTAAAGATCTTTGTGTTTGTGATATTGTTGAAACATTGGGCATAACGCAAACTAAAGCTTCAAGGCACTTGAGATATTTAAAAAACTCAGGGCTTGTAGAGGATCGAAAACAAGCTCAGTGGGTGTACTATTCAGCTATACGGAACATAAATAATAAGTTTTTGGATAGCCTTATACTTGAAAATATTCGGTCAAAGGAACCATTTAAATCTGACCTGAGCAGTCTTGAGGCTTGGATTAGAAGAAAAGATATAAAATGTGAGTAGTAGATAGTTAGAGAATTTTTAGAAAGAAGGTAAGTATATGAGCAATGAAGAGACACGAGGAATAGGATTTTTTCAAAAATATTTAACCATTTGGGTAGCTCTCTGCATGATAGTGGGTGTTTTTATAGGCAAATTTGTGCCGGGAATACCTGCATTCCTAAATCAATTTGAATATGCGAAAGTCTCAATTCCGACAGCTGTATTAATTTGGGTAATGATTTATCCAATGATGATGAAGGTAGACTTTAAAAGCATTAAAAATGTTGGTAAAAATCCAAAAGGTTTATATGTAACATGGGTGGTAAACTGGCTTGTTAAGCCGTTTACAATGTATGCAATAGCATCATTTTTTCTCTATATAATTTTTAAGAACTTTATTACTCCCGATCTTGCCAAGGAATATCTTGCAGGAGCGGTACTTCTTGGTGCGGCACCATGCACCGCAATGGTTTTTGTATGGAGCACATTAACGAAAGGTAATCCTGCTTATACAGTAGTACAGGTAGCAACAAACGACTTGATTATTCTCGTTGCCTTTATACCAATTGTTAAATTTCTACTGGGGATCAGTGATGTATCGGTTCCTTGGGATACATTGATTTTATCTGTTATACTGTTTGTTGTAATCCCCCTTGCAGGGGGCATTCTAACAAGAGTATTTATTTCTAAAAAAAGAGGTCTTAAGTATTTTGAAAAGCAATTTTTGCCTAAGTTTGATGGTGCTACGACTGCTGGATTATTGCTTATGTTGATTTTCTTATTTGCTACCCAAGCTGAAGCTTTATTGAGCAATCCGTTGCATATTATTCTTATTTCAGTACCACTTATACTTCAAACATTCCTCATTTTCTTCATTGCATATTTCGTATGTAAGTTGCTGAAGCTTCCACATGATATTTCAGCACCAGCAGGAATGATTGGAGCGTCAAACTTCTTTGAACTATCGGTGGCTGTTGCCATTGCGCTCTTCGGTACTACATCTCCTGCAGCTCTTGCCACTACCGTAGGTGTTTTAACTGAAGTGCCAGTTATGCTAATTCTGGTTAAAATAGCAAATAATACAAAGCACTGGTTTCCAAAGCCAGATGCAAAATAAAGGAGGAAAAATTATGAGTGATACTAAAACAAAGGTAGCATTTATATGCGTCCATAACTCTTGTAGGTCTCAAATAGCAGAAGCTCTTGGTAAACACTTTGCGAGTGACGTATTTGAAAGTTATTCTGCCGGTACTGAAACCAAACCTCAAATCAATCAAGATGCAGTTAGGCTTATGAAAGAGATATATAATATAGATATGGAATTAACCCAACGTTCTAAGCTACTTGATGAAATCCCTCCAGTAGATATCGTTGTTACGATGGGGTGCAATGTGGAATGCCCATATCTGCCATGTAAGCACCGCGAGGATTGGGGACTTGATGATCCTACCGGAAAGAGTGATGAGGAATTTAAAAAAGTAATATCTACAATAGAGACAAAGATTAAAGAGCTAAAAGAAAGACTAAAATCATAATGATTATAAACGCCAATTGCAAGTATAGTAATTGGCGTTTTAAAGGTTAGTGTTGTCTAAAAATAGCTATTATTTATGCACATAATATGTAAGAAAGAATTGAATGGGAGGTCAAAATTTGAATAAATGCTGCTATGAAAGCTCAAGCAAATCTTCATGTGAGTTGGAAAATAAATTGTGTCCGGTTTGCGGAATCAAGGGTACTTATGTAAAAAATATTACAGTAAAACATATAGTAAGTGATGAGTTGATAGAACAAATTGGTGACTACGATTATTATTTATGTATGAATGAAGAATGTGATATTACTTACTATAATTGGAAAGCTAATCTCAAGTTTAATAAACGACAGGTTAAAGTCCCATTATGGTTTAAAAAAGATGCAAATCCTAAGTATGCATGCTATTGCAGTAAAGTTACAGAAGAACAAGTAATTGAGGCTGTAATTAAACACGGTGCAAAAACAGTAAAAGAAGTGAATGCCATAACTGGAGCTATGAAAGATTCTAATTGTAAGGAAAACAATCCACTGGGGTTATGTTGCCACAAAATTATACAAGAAGCTATCGATAAGGCCTTAAAAATGAAATGAATCTTGTTGATATATTTCCGCTTACCGATAGTGCCAAAAATGCCGTGGATATGTTTCCGAGAACGGACAGTTCGAAAGACATTCATTCTGTCCTCTCGAGCCACGTGGAGTGCGTGGTATTGATGTCGAGGGTGAATTGTTAATTTAGATTGGAGGTAATAAAAATGCCATTTCAAGGAATAGAGCAGCCAGACATTATTCAGATTGATAATCAACTAAGACTTAGGAAATATGATGGAAATTTTCTGCAGGCATACACATGGTATCAAGATGACGTTGTGCGTAAATTTTCGGAAGGCATCACCGACCCCAATAAACGCCTTGATGAAAATTGGGTTGCTAAAAAACTTAACAGCTTGAATAAAAGCGGAGAACTTTACTTTATTGAGGTTTTTGAAAACAATACTTATGTTGCTATCGGCGATGTTACGCTTCTTGAAAACAATCCGCCTATTGAAATTGGTGTAGAAAAATATCGTGGAATTGGTATTGGTAAAAAGGTGATGTCGGCATTGGTCAAGAGAGCAAAAGAAATTGAGATAAAGAAAATCTACAATACAGGATGCTATGAGGATAATTATGCTTCGCAAAAAATGCTTATATCAGCAGGTTTCAGATTGGTGTTACATGACAAGGAAAAAAGAAGAATGGTCTATGAAATTGATTTATGAAACAAGTCGATTGTTTGGTTTTAAGGGTTTAAGCAAAGTCTCGCAAATCGCCAAAATAACGCTTCGCGGGAACAAGTCCAGAGGGTGAATTTCAGTCGCGAGTGAACGATTTAGATGTCACCGCTTCACGAGTGTACAGGATAGATGTTTCGCCATTTTGGGGCTTGGCGAGTGGACGGGATAGATGTTTTTCAGATTTGGCAGGGTTGTGTGGTTGGGATAGATGTTGGTATAAAACATTGGTACGAACATCCACTAAATATACAACACAACTTACACATTTAGGAGGGATATTATGACTTGGGAAGAACTTGAATTCGGATGGCAGATGGCTTTTAACAAAGCATGGAATGCTTTTTGCTCAAACACAATTCCAATCGGAGCAGTTATATTAAATGAAAACAATGAACTCGTTTCATTAGGACAAAATATGATTTTCGTTGAACAGACCGAAGCACCGGTTATTTACGGAAGTAGCCTTGCCCATGCAGAAATAAATGCAATTGTCCAATTAAAACGTAAAGAGCACCCAAACATCCGATCTTATACTCTATACAGCACAACCGAACCGTGTATACTTTGTTTTGGTGCAATTGTTATGGGCAATATTCGACATTTCAAGTTCGCAGCGCGAGATAGATATGCAGGAGCTGTTAAATATAATGAGCATAGCGGATATGTTAAATCAAAAAATATTATTGTAGAGGGTCCACATGCAGAATTAGAAGCGGTACAATTAGCCTTAGCTACATATTATGAACTCGATAAAAACTTGCCGAATCATGAGCATATTATTTCCCAAATGGCATTGGATTGTCCAGAGGGAGTTAGCGCCGGAAGAGAATTATTTAATAAGTCTATATTACGACAGATTGCTGAAGAAAACGGATCGGAAGTCGATGCATTTAGAGAAATATGCAATCAGCTTAAAATGACAAGTGATTAACTAATTTTCTACCATGATTGACTCGGGCGGCATCCTTTTTGCTTATATAAAAACTGAGTAAACATATGACTTGTTTAGTTAGTGGTCAGGTTAGATGTCGGTACTCGGCGGGTACACAGGATAGATGTCAGCGTTGATGAGTGGTCAGGTTAGAGGTTTTTCGGAAGTTTTTGAGGTTGTGTGGACGGGTTAGATTTTATATTAATTATGTGTATTTATATTTAAATATTATAATTTTAAGGAGAGTTTTCATGAACATTAAAGATTTCCTTGTATGCCCAGTTTGTCATTTTTGCTTATCCAAGAACCTTGAGTGTTATAACTGCCATCATGTTTACTCACATAAATATGGTGTTTATGAAGTTGTGTCTCAAAATTTGTCAGGAGACCAACAGATTCTATGGAGAGTTACCGATGAAGACATTGAGAAGGAAGAAATCCAGAGTAATAATTTAAATGATGAATCGCAGCCAGATTTGGTAAAAGATTATTTTTCACGAATATCTGACGAAACAAAACAAGCCCAGCGTAAGCAAGCCGATTTTATGGATCAGTTAATTAATTCATTGACTGGTGTTGTTTGTGACCTCGCGACAGGCATGGGGGGAAATCTTCAAAGATTATTAAATGCCGAAATAAAAGATTTTTCAATCATATGCACTGATATAGATAAGCGAATTTTAGCTATGACTCGCAAAAAGTTAAAAACTGATGATTCAAGAGTTTATTATATAGCTACTGATGGAAGATACATGTCTTTCAAGGATAATAGCTTTGATTATATAACATCTGTCGCAGCTTTTGGAAACATACCGGAAAGCGATAAAGTTGCAAAAGAAATGTATAGAGTATTGAAGCCAAAAGGCAAGCTTATAATTGAGGGCACATATATTGATAAGGGCAGTAAAAGTTTCGAACTTGCAAAAAGTATGGGGCTTGAAAAAGGAATGGTAGAGGAGTTTTTAACACAAGAGTTAAAGAATGCCGGATTCATAAATGTTGCTTCAACTATTGTAGCAAAAGCTATTTGGGCAGAAAATCCTTATGACAGGCTTCCCGTTGCAGGTGATATGCAATATTATTGTATAATTCAAGCAGAAAAATGTTAGTTATACGAACAAGGCACTCTTTGCAATAATTTTCGTAGAGTGCCTTGCTCGTTTTCTGGTCTATTCTTTTACATCCACCATCACGCCCGACTTGTAATTCCATCCTGATTGGCATTATCAATCAGACGGTGGACTCATCCTCATAAATATCCGACAGTGTAGGGCGGGGGCTTGCTCCCGCCGACAAAGCGAACCAATTTTGCCTATGTTCGTTAATTTCGTTTCAGCGGGAGCAAGCCCCGCCCTACCCGAACCCGCAGGGGCAGTTCTACCGGTTGACAAATAGCACCGCTTCGGATATAGTTTTCTTTGGGTGTATGAAATCGTGCCAAGGACTGCCAAACAGAAAAGCAAGAAAGGAATATACCATATAATTCTCAGAGGGATAAATTGACAAACAATATTCGCGGAAGATGAAGATGCCACAAAATTCTTGCGCGGCTACACGAACCGCCCCTCTGGTTGTTGGAAAACTTACCAAAATGAATAAACTAAACAATCCAAGGCAAATAAAAAAACTTGCCTTAACTTGCGCGTTTACATATCTTGCCGGATATCTCATCCGTTTAAACTTTGCTGCCGTTACGGTTGAAATAATTCGGGAAACAGGTTGGGAAAAATCCTCAATTGCCGCGGTGACAACGGCGTTATTTGTTTTATATGGCATCGGACAACTTATCAGCGGCTTTCTTGGCGACCGAACCAAACCGGAAATTTTAATTCTCGGCGGACTTGCGGTGTCCTCTTTGATGAATATAATTATCCCTTTTTGTTCATCTATTTCACAAATGGCCGTAATATGGGGGCTCAACGGCCTTTCGCAGGCAATGCTTTGGCCTCCTGTAGTAAAGATTTTATCCGACGCTTGCAATAAAACCGATTATCAAAAATCCATTTTAATAGTCACGCGCGGGAGCGCGCTCGGTAAAATTTTAACTTTCGCGCTTGCGTTTGTCTGCACGACAACAATAGGGTGGCGGTACGACTTTTTTATTACCGCCTCAATCGCCATTGTTGCCTCAGTTATCTTTATATTAAATTACAACAAAATAAAAGCATATTCATATTCTGAGGAAAATATAAATCTTAAGCCTGCTAAAGACATAAATGGAAACAAATGCTGTATTGAGGACGCCGGCTCTGCCATTAAAATGCCGAGTCAAATCATACCTCTTTTAACGGGCGTTCTTATTTCCGTTATAGTCCTTGGCGCGCTTCGTGACAGCATAATGTCGTGGATACCAAACTATATAGCGGAAAATTTCGGCACAAGCGCAAGCAAAGCAATTTTTACAAGTATTTTACTGCCGATAATAAGCATTGTCGCGTATCCTTTTGTACTCAAGTATTATTATCGTTTTTTCAAAAGCGAGGCGGCTTGCGCGTCAACTTTTTATATTGCCGCGTCTGTTTCAGCGTTTGTGCTTTATTTCGTTTCAAATGTCAGTACAATTCTGTCGGTGATACTTCTTGCTTTTATTGTCACTTGCATGGATGGGGCGAATTTTTTAATTATCGGACTGCTCTGCGGCAGATTTGAAAAATTCGGAAATGTATCGACAATTTCGGGATTAGTGAACAGTTTTGTATATATCGGCAGTTCTACCTCGATTTATGGAATCGCCCTATTAGCTGAAAAAATCGGATGGCAAGCAACAGTCCTTACCTGGGGGGGACTCGCGATTATTGGGTTTGTTTTTATTTTTTCGGTTGTAAAAGGTTTTAAAAAGCACTTTAATTAATGGCTCTGTTTCTTTTAGTCTGGCGAACTGAACGAAGAAACAGCTTCAGCTTATAAACCGGGAGATATTTTATATCAACCTCACAGATTAGAACAAGCAAAAATTTTAGGTAAAAATATCATTAAGTACAGTAAATATTTCATTTAAGCGGTACTTTCGCGGGAATAAATCCATCAAAGTTTAAGGCGGTATAAATGGATAAAAAATTATTAATTCAAGCAATCGGAAAATATCTGTCAGGGGTTTTATTGGCAGCCGCGTTATTGTTTTTTCCGGCAGGAACGCTCAATTATTGGAACGCGTGGCTGTTAATTGGGATACTTTTTATCCCGATGTTTATCATAGGCGCGGTTTTGATGTTCAAGAACCCGGAGCTTTTGCGAAAGCGGCTTAATTCAAAAGAAAAAGAAACCGAACAGAAAAATGTTATTTTATTTGGCAGTCTGATATTTCTCTGCGGTTTTATTGTTTCCGGGTTAGATTATCGTTATCAATGGCTTGTATTGCCTAAATGGCTTGTGATACCGGCGACTGTTTTATTTCTATTTGCATATCTGCTTTACGCGGAGGTGTTACGTGAAAATACATATTTATCGAGGACAATAGAAATTCAAGAAAACCAAAGGGTAATAGATACCGGGCTATACGGGGTTGTAAGGCACCCGATGTATACATCCTCAATATTGCTGTTTTTGTCTATGCCTTTGGTACTTGGCTCTTTGTTTTCATTTGTTATTTTTTTAATATATCCTGTAATTATGGTTAAAAGAATTAAAAATGAAGAACAAATATTAGAAAAAGATTTGGCAGGATACTTAGAATATAAAAAGCGAGTAAGGTATAGAGTTATTCCATTTATTTGGTGACCTTTCCAACCATCCGCCGGACAAGGGACTCGTCATATTCCGTTATATCACGGATAATTTCTATGCTCAATCACAGCAAACAAAAATGGTAATAATTGTATGGTAATTTTTTATATTTAGGAAAAGGATGTATAATTAATTAAATAAACGAAACGGCTTTTACTATTTGTTAAATATTTGTAAACATTAATGATCACTCGAAACTAAATTCCTTTTTAAAACGTTTATTTTATATAGGAAATAACAGGCAGTCCGACCTGAAGTGAGGTACTGTGTATTAATCGGTCAAAAATATGAACCGTATTGCCAAATACAATTATCAGACAAACGGTAAAAACGAAAGGGGTTTATATATGAAAAAAGTAATATTTATTATTCTTATTTTCAATGTTTTATTTATATATGCCTGCAACGCCGGAAAAGAAGGAATGTCCTCGCAAGAGGACGAAGGTTCACATTATTTATATACAAGCGAACAAACCGAACCTACTGTAACAGCAACCGTAACACGCGACTTTGTGGAGGAAAGATACAGTAAATTCAAATTACATATTCATGATTTTTTCTCTTCTGTTCCCTCAAGATCAACTACCGGATCACCGGAAGATTATGTTTCTGATTGCGAAAAGAACATTGACAACAGTTTTTACTACCGGATGTTTCAAGTCGAAGAGGGTGGTTATTTCTATGCTTTTATACGCAAAGCAAATATCGATACTGATGCACCACCTTTCCCACATGAAACTGTCACTCATTTCGCATATGTAGAAAAGCCCATGAAAATGAATGATTTCAACATCCTTTCGGCCGGTGATACGCTTGAGGATGTTATTGCTATCGACCCCGGCGCAAGATTTGTCAAGGATTACGCCTTCTGCTCCCTTCATCTTTGCTCGGACGGTCTGGTGCTGATAGTCTATGACGAATATATTGAAGGTCAGGAAAGAAAAATACTGTCAATAGACTACAGTAAGGATTATACCTTTTTCAAAGACGCCTACTCCGCAGGACAATCCGAAGAATCTGGTTTAGTTAGAATAGGCGGATACCCGTATTATACCTGTGCCGTTGACCCGGAAGATTATCCAAATACAATAAATCATGTGGAGCAACCTATGTATTATTGGTTTTACACAGCGGACGAATTCCAAACATGGGTCAATAATGGCGGTGACGATTATGCGGGGAGCCAATACGTATTAGGTATCATAAAAAAAGAGGATGGAATTATATTACCTTTCTTTAAGAACGATATATATAAATTGCGCGATGGCTGTATAAATATTACCGCGAAAGAGACCGGTATTTTATTATCATTATTTTTCGAGTGTGATAACAAAGACGAATATACCGAGAAATATCAGGCTGTTAATAAGATATATATATATATTAGAGTTATAAACAAAAGTGATCGTAATTTAGATAGTAAAAATTATTTTAAATCATATTATTCAAAAAAACGAAATTATGATGAATGGTATTCTTCCTCATCAAAAACTGTCAATGGTAGTACAGTTGAATATATTTATCATGATTGTAATCCTTCCGAAGACAACGAAGACAGACTTAGCTTTGCTCATATAATTATTGATGACAAATGGATGGTAACAATAGTTCAACAAAACGGTTTACAAATGAAACCGTTTAATCATGAAATATTTGAATGGCTGGATTTCAAAACGATAACTTATAACGATTTAAGCACTGATATTAAAAACGACGAATAAAAACTTTAATAACTTAAATGCCGCGGGGAAACCCGCGGCAACTTGTTTGTTGCTGTAGACCGTGACCTTTCCAACCACCCGCCCGATAAGCCGCTCATCATATTCGGCGAGAGGGGAGGGAAGTTTTTATCTTGATATTTTAAACAAATTTGTTATAATATTATTAAATATCGATCAGTGTAGGGCGGGGGCTTGCTCCCGCCGACAAAAAGAACCAATTTTGCCTATGTCCGTTAATTTCGTTTCGGCGGGGGCAAGCCCCCGCCCTACCCGAAAACGTAGGCACGATTCCCTCGGTTGACAAATAAAATTCACAGGGGGATAAATAGACAAACAATTTTCGTGGAAGATTAAGATGCCACAAAATTCTTGTGCGACCGCAGGAACCGTCCTTATGGTTGTTTAAAAATCGAGATTAGCGGCGTTTATAAGAAATAAGCAACTCAATAAATTATAATTGCGAATAAATATTATACGGGGGTGCAAAAATGAGTTCACAGAGTATAAAAAGTCATATCCATACTTCCTTAACCGGAGAAGCAGTAAAAAATGCAATTGATTTAGTTGTATATTTTGAAAGCCAAGGTATGCAATTTGAACTTAGTACAACAGATTATTTGCGTGATAAGCAATATTGGTATGTAAAATACCAAAATGAGTTTATAGGGTTTATACTATTTAATGGGCATAATCCGGTAAAAGATGAAACTGAACCTGAAGGATGGGTTTTCTGGTCTGATAACTACAACTCATCCGCTTTTGCTGATTTTCCATTGGAGGAAAGCATAAAAGGAGTTGCCTATAAACATGTAGATATAGGTACTTGCGGAGGCGGATTAACTGTTAATTTATTTGGTCAAGTATTTACTCCGGTGTGTAATGGCACAACATTTCGATTTGATAACCCCAACTCGGAAGAGATCGTGGCATTGAAGAAATTGGTTGATATAAGAAAGCACGACATATCAAGGGATCATTAATAAACGACCTCGAAAAGGCGCAAAGCACCTCACCAATTTTGTGGGGTGTCTTGTTCGCTGTCAGTTTTATTCCCCCCCACCATCACGCCTGATTTGAACCCCACGGTCAATTTGTCCGCGGCAATTTGTTTGCCGCTGTAGACCGTGACCTTTCCAACCACCCGCCCGATAAGCCGCTCATCATATTCGGCGAGAACGGCGGGAAGTTTTTATCTTGATATTTTAAACAAATTTGTTATAATATTATTGTAGACATTAGAAACAGTCATAAAGGGCAGATTTCAACCGATGGCGGCAATTATTATATCCCGCTTCGGCAGTGTACAGATTAGATGTTTTTGAATTTTGCGTGTGCGTTGGAATAGTGAAATAACCAAAATATATTAGTCGAAAAACAAGAGGTCATACATAATGAGTTCTCTCCAAAAAAAATTAAACGCCTTTATTTCAAGAGAAATCAACTATTGGGATTTTTCGGGAGTAATAAGAGTTGTTAAAAACAGTAAAATCATTTTTGAGACGAGTCGCGGCTTTTCAAACTTAGAATTTAATGTTGCAAATACTATGCAGACACGGTTTACTATTGGCTCTATGACCAAGCAGTTTACAGGATTTTCAATAATGCTTTTATATGATAGAGGATTATTGCAGTTAGACGAAAAAGCAAATAAATATCTACCTGAAAACATGCAGATTCGTCCGGATATTACTGTACATCATTTATTGACGCACACATCCGGGTTATATAATTTATATAATTTTGAAGACGATTTTTTTGTTGGAGCAGACAGAAGTCCATACAATAAAATTGAATATTTTACAAAATGGGTATGCAAAGATACCGATGTATGTCCCGGAACAAAATTCGACTATAATAATTCTAATTACAATTTGCTTGCTTGGATAATTGAATATGTATCAAAGGCGAAGTTTAGTGATTTTATCCACGAAAATATTTTTAAACCTTTAGATATGCGGTATTCAGAGTTCGATGACGGTAAAACTATAATCAAACAAAAAGCCGAAAATTATATGTATGATTATGATAAACTAATCAGAGCGCCTTATACAAATAATTTGTTTCATATCGGTGCCGGTGCTTTGGTTACGAATTGTGATGATCTTCAAAGATGGTACTTATGCTTAAAAAACCGTGAATTGCTTTCCCAACAAGCCTACACCTTATATTTTAAGGAAAATTTGAATCATTATTGTTACGGGCTGGAACGCCATAATATAAATGGGGCGATACGATATTCGCATGGCGGAGACTATCTTGGCGTTTCTACTTATATGCAAAATTATTTTGAAGATGATATTTGTATTATCATCTTATCTAACGCTGAATCTCTTAATCAATATCGACTGGGTAATTCAATCGCGGATATTCTTTATGGAATGGACGTAAAGCCATCATTAAAATTAGACGAATATCCAGTGTCAATCACCGAGTTGGAGAATTATTGCGGAACATATCTTCCAGGTAAGATACAGATGGAGGTAAGGAATGGGAAATTGTATTTGATTCGAACTAACTGGGATATTCATATAGAATTTTACTGTGTGGGCCATAATGCTTTTATGAAACGCTTTGAGGAACAGCAAGAGCCCCGTGTGCTTTTATCGGAAGAAGCCTTGAAACCTTCAATGTGGGGTTATGAATTAGTTAGTAAAGAGTTGATATAGCCAAATGCAATACAGAAAAGCGCCCCAAACCGCTTAAGATGCCTGCACTTATTATCCTTGAATATGTATGCAAATATCTGCTTGAGGTGTAAGTTTTATCAATAGATTATTCAAAAGGATATTCATAAGTATGAAAAAATGGCTAAACGCGTATAGAGACAAAGACAAGCTTTACAAGCGGTTTGCGGCCGATAATCAAGACGCGATTGACGCGTACAACAAAAAAGCGCTTGCCACGCTGTTGCCCATAGGATGGGTGCTAACCTTACTGCCGCTGGCGGCCGTGCCTTTCAGCAAGACCAAAATTAACGCGGTCCCCGCTTACTTGCTGACATTTTTGTCGTTTTTCATATTGTTCATCCTGTTTAAAATCCCGGCTGTAAAAAAATATACGCTTACCGGGTTACATATAAGTTTTTCAATATTGTTTGTATTTGGAATATATCTCAGCGTAATCCACTCCCCCGATATGCGGGCGACAATTTTGCTGGGCGGATTTATCCTCATGCCAATCAGCTTTATAGATAATATACGCCGAATAAGGTTGGTTTTGGTTTTTTGGCTGGTGGTGTCAACCGTCATGGCGGGTTATCTTAAACCCCTGTTTGCGCTTGACGATACGATTAATTGCCTATGTTCCGCCGTTCTTGGCTATTATCTTGGAAAAATGATGATTCGCGTTCGTCTGGAAAGCTTTGAGGCCAGCCGCCAACTGATTATTGAGAAAGAGACCGACGTGCTGACAGGCCTTTATAACCGGCGCAAGCTGTTTATAACTCTGGCGGAACTGGAGACGGCGGGCGCGGAAAAACCGTCCGGGATTTTAATGATTGATATCGATCATTTCAAAGATTTTAACGACAACTACGGCCATATCGCCGGCGACAAATATCTTAGCCATTTGGGCGAAACGCTGCTAAACTTCGCGCAGAATTTTCGGCTGCGCTTCTACCGCTACGGCGGCGAGGAGTTTGTAGCAATGGCGTATGGATATGACGACAAAGAGCTGATGTCAATCGCGGAAAGCCTGCGGATTTCAATACAGAAAACGGACACGGTCGGATTTTACACAACCGTCAGTATCGGGGTTGCCTATTGCGGCGATGAAACGGTCAGAAATTATGAAAATATTATCGATCGCGCGGATAAAGCCGCTTACGCGGCAAAGAAGGCAGGGCGGAATAAAGTATGTATGGAGCAAAAAGAAACATAGGTAAAAAGCGGGAAGCGGTGACTGTAAAAGTTTTTTATAAATAAGCTCCGCTTTTCCGAAAGGGAAATGATTTTAAAATGAGCAAATACAATTCTTTGTGGGAATACATACATCTAAACAGAAGCCAGTCATTTAAGCTGACTTTTGATGAAATAAAAGATATCGCCGGAATACCGATTGACCATTCTTTTTTGAATTATAAAAAGGAATTAACGGAATATGGTTATAAAGTAGGTAAAATATCTTTAAAAGAACAGACCATTGTTTTTATTAAGCTCAATGAGTAATTGACCGCATGATAAAACATAAAAAACAAGCCACTCTACGCAAAATCCTATAGCCCGCTTTGCTTGTTTGGTAGTTATTTTGGGAATAGGTCATATCGGTATCCATCTTCAGCACAAAAGGGAAGTTCAATCGTAGCTTTGTAAGGATATCCCGGATAAGCTGTTGATTTATTTTGTTTCCTAATGATTTATATTCCACTACTTAAACAAAAAAAGCATTTATATATGATTAGAACCATTTATAAATGCCGTTTTTTTTATTTATAATGATGTTAACTTTTAATCGTTTTTAGTGCCGCACTCTATACAATATTTCCCGGCGGGTACGATCTGGTTGCAGCCTTTACACCTCATTTTACCTGCCGGAAGGTATTCGTAAAAAGGATATCTCCCATCTATGGCGATACAATACTGCGCCCCTTCTATGGGTGATTGCCCGGAAAGGTCGGGGACGGTGTAACTGGGCGCGTTCGGGAAAATGGCGTTCGCGTACTGTGGGTATTCGCTCGCCGTTACGGTTTGACCGTTGCAAGGAATTACACTTTCTTTTATTTCATTAAAATCTTTTGCTTTTATAAGTACTATTTCACCTATTTGTAGACCCGTAAACTTAGCCGAGCTTGTTAAATACTATAGTGGCTCGGTTGTCAAGACAAAATTTCAGGGGTAAGATAATGAACCATAAATAACCAATAAATATAACCCTGTTCGCCATTGAGCTGCGCGAT
>Ga0265294_10004953_pt1 | contig 16374 bp, 16 predicted proteins | sample MunlanPumphouse3_FD_192504 | JGI IMG/M metagenome (GOLD analysis project Ga0265294, IMG submission 192504) | Groundwater microbial communities from a municipal landfill in Southern Ontario, Canada - Pumphouse #3 | ecosystem: Environmental > Aquatic > Deep subsurface > Groundwater | place...
CGCAGAGGCATTGGGGCTTTCACGCCGCCAGGTGCAGCGCCTGAAAAAGGAAGTGAGAGAATATGGCGCGGCGGCTCTTATTCATAAGAACTCTTTGAAGGTAAACTGACTGCCCCGTTCGGAATGAAGGATTATTCCGGTTTCGCCTGCTGCGTTTACCAGTGCTTTTGTCAATATATCAATGGCAAGCTGTGTGTCGATGCGTCGGCTGTTTACACTGGCAACGACACGGCGATCGAACAGATCGATGATGTAGCAGTTGTATCGCTTGCTGTGATTGGCGTTCTTGCGATGCTTCCTGTAGTTGTAGTACCCGTTTGGATAAATCCCAAGATGCTGCAGCAGTCAGTTGGTTTCGTGTGCGGGAGTGAACACTCTTTTTTGGCAAAAACTATTTGAGTATTTCGGAGCAAAATCCATCATCTGTCCGGCAGATGGAAATCATGATTCCGTGCACGGAAATCAGCTTCAATATCTCTTATGAGGAAGTCAAAACCGAGTATTCCGGCCCCGGTTACCTCTGCGATTTCATCGTACATGAATATTTAATTTCTCCGGACTGCACAGATTCGTGCAAAAAAACGATTCATTATCTTCAACAATTAATTCATCAAATCTAGCAAAGTTTTATTCTGTCAGGCGTCCACACCGTGCGTGTCTAACAGACATGTCAGAATAACATTTCCCTCACTGAAGATGATGTTCTTAAAAAAGCATTTCTAGTTGCGCAGCATCCTCACGGCGATCTTGATTCTCTTGTATGCGCTGTCTGGATATTTCATCTATTAATTTCAAGATACTCTCTTTGGATTCAATAACTTTTGTTTTACCTTCATTGCTGTCCCTTTTACTTGTTTATAATGCGTATATTTACTTGGATGTTTATAACAATATAGAGCCGGTATACGACTGCGGTAATCTTGAATCACTACTGTTTGCCGAGTGAACACCCTGTGTGCATTTTGATTTATTTCCGTTTGTTGGGTGAACACCCTATGTGTTTCTGTTTGTCCAGTGCAAGGAAAAACAGACCTCTGCACCTGGAAAACGGAACTTTTTATTGCCCTCAGCAAGCAAGGAAAATAAAAAAAGCCGTTGATATCAAGGCTTTTGACGGCTGTGTGTAAAGAAAAGCACCCAACTTTTGTATCAAAGATTGGGTGCTTCTATGACGAGTTGGGGCTGAACCTCGGAAACAATTTTATTTTTCATCTGTTAGGGTATTTAGGGGTATTCAAATCAGAAAAGTGCACTAATATCAGCGTTTTTCAATATTTACATTTATGGGTTATCATCTCAATTCGCACAGTGGCATTATAGTGATAGTTCTTGCTCGTTGGGCTATTCTGTAACTTATTATGTTATTTTTAGTAAAAATGAAAGAACGATACTATGTTAGCGCAAACCTTGAATCCGTGCTGTTATCTCGGCTTTCGGTAGCCGAACATCCTGCCCATTATGTTTTTGAAGTTCGAGGAGGCAAAACTTGTATTCGGAATCGTCGATAAAGCTCCCATCATGAAGCTGGTCAAGAACCCCAATTGTTCCAATTACGGTGACGCCTTCTGAAATTGCGGCCTTGCGAAGCGCTCCGTCACCAGTCAGAAGTGTTATTTCGCGCAGTTTTGCAATTGCAAGGGCAACGCGATCATAAATCGAGAGCTTGATGTACTTTGCGCCGAACGATTCTGCAAGTTCGAACTCTTCCAACTCTAATTCAACACCGACAAGCCCGCAGTGGAGAAGCTCGTCACGCAACCCGGTTGGAGATAACAGTTCATCCTCAATGGCGTCAGTGTTCATGATGTATGTATACGGAAGCCGGAAAGGAACCTCTATTCGCTGGATTACAGAAAAGTCAATCCAGACATTGGTGTCGCTACTAATAAACTCCATTCACGATTCCTCAATGACGCGGTAATGGGAAACAACTTCATCGTATGGAATCCGCAGTAGTTCAGCACCGCGTTGCATACTGATGTCGTTCTCGCTTATTGCTCGGTAAACAAGCTGTTTAAAAAGGGACGGGGTTTCTTCCTCAATGCGTGACGGTTCATTGGTACGCCAGCCGTGTGAAGACGCTTGGATATAAAAGTCTTTAGCTACTCGTTCTGGGACAATATTGCACAGTTTTGCTCGAGTGACCAGAAGCATCATGGATATCCCGTACTCAATGGCAGTGAAAATCATATCCTTTGCTATCGAGTTGCGGCGTACACCAAGCTCACGGATGACATCGTTCTTGGGAAAGAGAAAGGCTCCTGCTATTGCGGTTGCCCTTTTTTCAATCTCTTTATCATCCAAGTCATCTGGCCATATAAACATTAGGTGAGCCAGTTCATGGATGATGGTGGAACGATTGCGTTCGGTGGTCATAGCCGGATTTACAACAATATACGGGCGGCCATTAACTAGGCCATTCATGCCGGAAAACTTGCTATTGTCGATGTCAATGGACATGACAAGAATACCCTTGTTTTCAAGAGTGCCAATCAGGTTATCAATTGGCCCATCAGGAGCAAGCCCAAGATGCACTCTTAGAACTGCGGCGTTCTTTTCATCATCATCTGACAGTTCAAGCGCATGAATCGGTGGTGCATCTGGCAGCACATCACCACCGATTATTTCAACCACGGTCATAAAACGGCTCAAATATTCCTCTACTGACTCACGCACATATTCCTGCTTGGTGGCAGTCAGAGTGGTGTTCTTTCTGAACTCCCCATGGCAGAACACCAGATTGTCATTACGGACGACAAGAAAGTCCGATACTCTGACCCCAAGTTCTTTTGCAAGCAGCTTTAAAATGTCCATGCTTGGTTTACGGGTTCCACTTTCATAGTTGGTGATAGCCATTGAGGAGACATTAACGCGCTCTGCCAGTTCTTTTTTCGACAGAGAGTTCTTCAAACGGTAATACTTCAGGTTCTTGCTAAACATTTCTATCGCCTCCATCTGTTTATATTATACTTAAAAATCCAAAAAAGTAAACACTTTAGAGGGAAAATTTACAACTATTTTTGCTGAAGCAATTGTACTGACTTGCGTTTTCGCGGTCGTGAAAAAATATCGCGACAAAACTTATTTCTAGATTATTGCGTACGAGGTGAATACCATGTTCAAAATCGTTCAAGTGATAAATCCGCCGAAGTGGGACTATGATACAAAAAAGGTCGGTATTTACTGCCGTGTTAGCTCCAATGCCAGCGGTCAGTTGCACAGCCTTGCTGACCAAACCTCCGGATTGACACAGTATGCCTACAAGCAGCCACTTATGGTCGTTGCGGATATATTTATTGATGTTGCAAGCGGACTAAATGTAATTAAGCGCCCGGAGTTTCAACGGATGCTTCAGACGGCGCAAACCGGAAAAATCAACTATGTACTCACAAAAGCGGTCAGCCGGTTTGGCCGCTCTACAGAGGATGTGCTTATAGCAACTATGGCTCTGAAAGAATGCAATGTAGAAATCTGCTTTCAAGATAACAACTTTAGTAGCTTCAACCCGGAAGCCGAGGAACTGATAGCATTGTACTGCTCGGTAGCCGAAGGTGAAAACAAATCCCACAGTGCGGATGTTCGGTAGGGGCTGAAGCGCCATGCTCAAGACGGGACCTCAAAAATGTACAACAAGCCATGCTACGTTTACCGCCAAAATGACGATGGCAACCTTGAAGTCTTGGAGGATGAGGCTGCCCTCGTTTGAAGGGTATTTGCTATGTACTTGAGCAGCATGAGCATCATCAAAATTAAAGCAGCGCTTGAAGCAGACCATGTACCATCTCCAACGGGCAAGGAGTAGTGGTCAAAACATACGCTTGAGTTTATGCTGACCAACACTAAATACTACGGCACCGCCATCATTTTCAAAACTCATACACCAGAGTATAGAGCAAAGAGAAAAGTCAATGATGGAACAGTAGAGCGGTATGTCGCAGAAGGAAACAACGAAGCTATAATCCCGAAAGAAACCTTCAACAAGGGCCAAGAGGAACGCAGTCATCGGAGTAATGTCGAGGTGGGCCAAGACGGGGTCAAACATCGAAAATCCACGAAGTACTCGGCAAAGAAGGGCAAATTGCCCAACTAACATATCTGATTAATATGTTTAGGCAGAGCGTTTTGAACCCTTTAATTTTTCCTTGAACTCCGTTATTTCTCATGGAACTCTGATATTTTCCTCAAGGGGTATTCAAATTGACGCATCGTGCTGGTGCTACGCCCGAACCCCGGGAACGAAAAAAAGAATTGACCGCAGCATTGTATCAGTGCTGCGGCCAATGTTTGGTGGAGATGATGGGACTCGAATCCATGCGATCACCCCCGCACCTATGGGGAATAGGCCAAGACCAATATACACCTTTACCAAGACGAATATACACCTTTACCAAGGCAAATATGTACTTTCCTGCAAACTTCTCGTGTTCTCTTATTTTTTTATAAATCCCTTAAATGTTTTTGCGAGGCTGAAATCCCTTGCAATTTAAGGATTTGTGTTATTAATGGGATCTTTTTTTTGTGAGAACTGTCTGTTTGAAATCCCATCATGAAAATAATATACAGCTTAATACCAAGACAAATATACAGCTTTCAGTCTGGATGGCGGTGTGGTTTGTGGCTTTAATAAAGTTTTGTGCTACGTTCCCTTAAGGCTGGAAATCCTTGCAATTTAAGGATTTGTGTTATTAATGGGATCTTTTTTTTGTGAGAACCGTTTGTTTGAAATCCCATCATGAAAATAATTGCCGCCGTAATACCAAGACGAATATACAGCTTAATACCAAGACAAATATACAGCTTCCAATTTAACTTCCTGTGTGGGTTGTGTTTTTAACAAAACGTTTGCACCATGCTTTTCAAAGTCTGAAACCTATTGCAATTCAAAGGTTCCAGGCTTTGCCGAAAATGCTTTTTATGTGAGGCGGCTGCTTATTACCAAGACAAATATACACCTTTACCAAGATGAAAAAACACCCTCGCTCCGGCAGAGAACAGCAAAAGACGCACATTTCCGAAAAACAGCAATTTCTTTACACCCTGAGGTACCCTTTGCATTGTTCGATGGACGCTACTAGACCCACTTCTGGTCAAAGGCGAAAACCTGCTTTATGTAAGACTAGTATACTATCATCGCTTGTAGATATTTGCCCGTTTTTGCTATCTTGTAAACTATGCCGTGATTCACGAATTCGCATGCGTATTAGCACGAAAAGGATACTGCTTCATCAATCCCGCTTGCTTTGCTGCCTTACTCGGCGAATATTTTATATCCCTTCCAAATGAGACAATGGCCAGCCTTCTTCACCGGGCCAACAGCTGAAGAAATTGCACAACATAGTACACTCTAAGCCTTTGACTAAAGCCGTTGCAACGGATTATAAAGCAATATCATCTTTACGCTGCGGATTCCGGTCTCCTCTCCGCGAAAAAAGGTTCACTCAAACAACCCCCTGCCTGCCAAAACTCAATCTTTTTTCCGTAAAGCATTGCTTAAAAAGCTTATCTATTGGGGGTTTTAAAGTAAACGAATAAGGTTTTAAGGGAAGGAGTAGAAAGAACCTACGCACCACCCTTCCTTGGTAATAAGAAAAAAGATGTCAATATGGGGATAAGATGCAAACGAAAGAAAAGAATAGGAATGAGTAAGAAGCAATAGGGGGCATATAAGAACCAAGACTAAAAGGAAAAGCCAGCGGAAAGGTATCCTTTAAAAAGTGATTCACCAACAGCCTGCAGCCATTTAAATCAATAGGTTTGGGGATTTTACAGATTTTGTTGCGCCACCAAAGGTATCCTTTTTGAAATGAAAACTCTCTTTGTGCCACTAAAGGTATCCTTTTAGAGGTTCTGGTTTTCGAAGTTGAAACCGCTAAAACCTTTGAAATCAAGGGTTTTTAATGATTTTCCCTTGATGAGATTGCGCCACTAAAGGTATCCTTTTTTTGTTCGGATTGATTTATTTTTATAAAATTAGCCCAAGCCTTTAAAATCAATAGGTTTGGGGATTTTACAGATTTTGTTGCGCCACCAAAGGTATCCCTTTTGAAATTATGATATTTTCGGGGTGACAATCCTCAATCCTTATAATATCAATGGATTCGGGTGTTATAAGGTTTCTGGATTTGCGCCACCAAAGGTATCCTTTTCACAAACACATTGATTTTAGGTATCATAGCGCCCAACCACTGCAATATCAACGATTTTGGGCATTTTACAGATTTTGTTGCGCCACCAAAGGTATCCCTTTTGAAACTATGATATTTTCGGGGTGACAACCCTCAATCCCTATAATATCAATAGATTCGGGTGTTAATTTGCGCCACCAACAGTACCCGTTTTAGATGTGAAACGATCACCTTGTTTAACATTGTTCTTCTTATATACCGAGATGACAATGGAGGCAAAAGGTTTATTTATCAATGACTTTGAGAGTTTTACAGATTTTGTTGCGCCAGTAACAGTAACCGCTTTTGAAATGTTCTTTTTAGATTTCTTAATCCTGTAAACCCTTGAAATAGAAAGGTTTCAGCAATTCCTCAAACCTTTATTTTGCGCCACTAACAGTAACCAACTTAAAGGAAATTGTTAATTTGCGCCAGTAACAGTAACCGCTTTGGGAATCCAACCCTTTTAAAGCAACCTGCTTAAACGCGTTGGAACCAGTGGGTTTAAGGTTTTGCAAGAGAAATATTCTGTGCCAGCAACCGTAACCAATTTATCTACGACCGTAGAAACTAATGTGATGCTCTAAAGTGTTGCCACTCCACCATCCAGCTAAGTATGTCAAATCCGCATTCCTAATTTGATTGGAGCGGGCAATCTCAATCATCTTTAAAAATTTCATCCATAGCTTCTGAAAAAGAGTTGTAACGCTTGTAACGATAGGGGTATTTCTTCATCTCTTCGTACTCAGCAAGGGCTGTCTGTGTTTCTTGGTTTGGAGCTAGGAGTTTTACTTCAAAAGGAATTCCGTTATGACTAACTGCGTACTTTAGAAATATAGTGATTGCAGAAGACATACTAAGGCCGAGGTCATCAAACAAGATCTGTGCTTCCCTTTTAAGGGAGGCCTCGACGCGGACATTAATATTAGTGGTAGACATAAATTTCACCGCTTTCTTATTTTCACAAAGACATCATATCACTACATGCGGTAGATACCAACATTACTGCCGTTCAATAGAATCCTCTAAGCTCTTGTATCTGTGACTATTTCATCTTTTTTGGATCTATCAACAGGTATATACGAAGCCAGGACCAGGCACAGCTCAATGAACTTAGCCAATGACAGATTGAGATCACAATAAGCCATTATACTGTGCAGCAAATGATTCCTAACGCAAAGGATAAGTCCTAATCGCATCAAGGCAAGCTTTGCATACATTTTTTTCGTGAATTTGCATGATATCTTCAGTTTCTCCACAGAAGATACAGTAAGGCTGATGCTTTCGAAGGACAATACCCCGGCCGTCGACAAATATTTCTACCGGACTTCCGATCTGGAGGTCATAAGTGCGGCGAAGTTCCATTGGGATAACAATCCTCCCTAGCCTATCAAGTTTTCTGACAATTCCTATAGCTTTCATTCGTAACCCTCCATAAGACGCACGTCCCATAAAGCATCATAACTGTCAGGGCAATAAAAATCAACAGATATGGTAAATTCTGTTTGAATTTCTCTGAAGACTTCTACAGCAAAGGACTTGCCTGCCTTCTCCCCGTCTTCTCTATGCAACCTTAGTATTCTGACATAGTCCCCTTCAAAGGGCTCATTATGATTTCAGATCCTGCAGCACAAAATCAATGAAAATGGATGGGCGATAATATAGCGGCTGATAATATCCGGCCATGAAAGAAGTGATGAACTATTTATTTGTCCGCTACTACTACGACAAAATAGCTATCAATTTCAATACCCGCCTGCGATAGGTATTTAAGCTTAATTGAAGCAGATATCACTTCTTTATAGGAGACCGCATGCCTGAAGAGAGTGATTTTTAAAGCAATCAACAATGAAAAACTTCTTTTCTATAATAGCAAGGAAATTATTTGAGTGGACTACGTCACCTAATGCTCCACAGCAGCATGCTGCAGTAGATGTAAGACTATCCCTCAAAAAGGATTGCTTGCCGCTACATTTCTGCGGCAAAATAAATATAGTGAGGTTGCCTTACAGTACATCGCGCCGGCTTTTGCTGAACCGAGCACGCACGCAAATGAACCGGCCCACTTCATCAAAATAAGAAGCATAAAGTCTATGTTGACAGTTTGATAACTTAAAAGTATCATGTGGCCAGAGGGAGATATAACTGTGTGCGAAGTCATTATGTATCAAGAAGCAGGCAGCAACGAACCGGTAGTTGAGCTTCGGCCTATTAGCAACAGGACTTTATTTGCAGGCATTTCAGGCAACAGATATATCCTTTTGCACGCATTTCAAAATAAGACGCAAAAGACGCCTAAGCGGGAAATCGAGAAAGCAAAAAAGGAACTGGCAGACTATAGAGAAAGGTATGGGTAACGTGGATAAGATAAAACCAAGGGCAAGAAATTGGCAAGAGGTCAGAAAAGAGCTTTTCACTCCCAAAGAGATTGCGGAAAGCGATATTCGGGCAGCGCTGATTGGCGAGCTTGCCAAAACAAGAAAAGAGATGGGGCTGACCCAAAGGGATCTGGAAGAAAGAAGCGGGGTGCGACAGCCTGTGATTGCAAGGATAGAAAACGGGAGTGCGACGCCAAATCTGGACACGATCCTGAAGATATTGATTCCTCTGGGCAAGACTTTATACATCGGAGATATCGGACAGCAGCAAAAAAGCATCGAGCCTGCTCAAGTCGACTAGGGTAGCCAAAAAGAAACACAAAACAAAGGAGAGGAACATTGAACCTCTCCTTTTCAGTGCCGACAAAAAGGGTCTGTCAATAATTTTGTGCTTTTACCATCCGTACCGACCTGTTAAGCAAGATGAGACTGCATTATGTCCGAAAAATAGATGAATAACTGCAGGAGGATCTGGCATCAGTTCTGGATTCGCCCGGCCTATTTGCGTGTAACATCCTGAGTGGCTAAATACAGCATTTTCAACAAGGGGTCATCGCTTGGGAAAATGCTCTTGTCTTTGGATAACCTCATGGAATATTGGGTGGATGGTGTAACATATGTTTGACAAACCTGCAGGCATGAAAAAGTGGGTCATATTCAATCCCGGTTAAAAAAAATTCGCAGCGCAGGGGAATGCGGTTTCCCAGCAACATCAGCATTGACACTTTGGCTTTGAAGGGATATACTTTGGATATCCCTTGAGAAAAGAGGTGAATGGAATGGAAATAGCCACGAAAGTATTCACGCTTGGCAACAGCAACGCCGTCAGGCTGCCAAAACCTGTCATGGCGGCACTTTCTTTGCGTGCGGAGGATCTGATTACGATCGAAGTGCTCAACGACAGAGAAATGGTGCTTAAAAAGAGTGCCCCACAAACTCAATATCCGCCTATCAAGGTCTTGTTCGAAGGATATTCCGGCGATTACAAACCGGTTGAAGCAGAAGCTTTTGATACAGTGGGAAGGGAAGAGATCTAATGCCGTATCAACCAAAATCCGGAGATATCATTTGGTTGGACTTCAGCCCGCAAGCCGGGCACGAGCAGCGCGGACGAAGGCCGGCGCTTGTGGTTTGGGGAAATGAAGCGCTCAAAAATATTCCGCTGATGGCTCAGGTTTGCGCCATCAGCAATACGGACAATGGGTATCCACTCCATGTTCCCTTGGACGATAAAAGCAAAAACACGACAGGGTTTGTGCTCTGCGAGCAAAATCGGGTCGTGGATCTTGCGGCAAGAAATGCGGAATACAAAGACGCGGCATCCCCTGCCGTTTTGCAAGAAGTTAAAAACATCCTGCGCGCCTTACTGGATTGAATCAAAAGGCGAGCAAAAAAAGAAGGGCGGGGCTTTGTGCCCTACCCTTCTTTACCTCTAAGCGCCGGCTAAAACATCCAGTTGGCGTTCATCGAGACCACATCCGTCAAGATTTATGAATATCCCGATTTTTTTTGAATATCCTTAAATGCAAGACATCACATGCGCTGCAACAGATCCGAGGGTGTCAACAGATGCACCTTCTGAATTTTTTTCGTACTGCGTCGCGATGCTTTCAACCACGGGGGTTTGGAACACATTTGCTTGAGAAGGTTGGAACGTTCAATGATGTTGGCATTTTGATTGTACTGCTTGTACCGGTATCTGGAGCCTTTGGTGTAAAACCTCATGTTTCGCATCAGCCTTGCTACCCGTTTCCTGCTGATTTTTATACCTCTTTCCCTCAAAACTCTTGTGCTACGAATAGATGCATAACGGCCTTTGTTCTGCTGAAAGATTTCAAGGATCTCTTTGCTTAATACTTGATTCTCGATATCCCTGAAGGAAGGTTTCTGATATAAATGCTTGTAATATCTCCCTCTTGATACATTCAGCGTCTTGCAGGCTTTCTTAATATTGTACTATCCTGATTGTCTTTTAAGTGCTGGTATCTCACACATTTTTTTGCTTCAAGAAGGCCTGGATTTTTTTTAAGAGTTCAAGCCCCTTTTCCAGAACGAAGGATCTCCTCTCAAAAAACCAAAGCCAAGCCCAACCCAAAAACCCGGGGTAAATCTTGTACTCCTCCAATCCTTCAAAATAGCAACCACCATCGAATAGGTCAATCACCATCGAATAGGTCATTTGCTATCCAATAGGGGAAGCGACACTTTTGATACAGGATTGGCTATGATCTATGTAGGAGAGTATATAAGATACCTATGAACCCAATAATATAAGGATACTCTCGCCCGTACCTCAAAGCCCCACCTACGCCTTATTGGAGAAAGCATAAGGGAAGGACATAGGCAATATAACAAAAACGAAAACAAAGTGTCTCCACAAGGCACTCAGCAATACACGAAAGTAGTCCCACACCTGCCCACCAAAAAAACCTGTTCCCAGGCTAAAAAAACAAGGAAAAACGACAGCTCTTAACGCACCCATATATTACCATTATTAGGCGATATATGTAAAAAAGTGTAACCGTTACACTTTTGCACCAAACCCGTTGAAATTTCAACGAAAACCGTCGGTACAAAAAGTGCCTTTTTTCGCAGATTTACGCCAAATCGGGCAAAATAAAAAAACCTTAAAACAGCCGATTTTCACTTCATGTCGCAGGGTAAATAAAACCAGCCTACAGAGCCACAGCAAACAAGAATACTTCCAAAAAATAAAAAGCCCTACTGTGCCACACACAAAAAAAGAGAGAAAGAAAGGAGCCCGGCTCGGAGTGGTCTTGGAGGAGCCCACAGAAAAAAACCTGCAGGAACCCGAGCATAAAGAAAAGTCCCTGGAGCGGGGAAGCTATCGATTGAAAAGCGATAACTTCACGCCCGGGAATGCGGGCAGAGCGAAAGGGGTTTTCTGGTTAATGGCAATCCCGCCTTGTAAAAGAAAGGCAAGGCGAGCAGAGCGTAAGGAGCTCAGAACCCTGACTAGGGTGAGAGCGGCGCGGAGCCTTGGCAAGTAGCCGTAAAGAAAATGTAGTTGTTCGAATATTCAAAGAAACGGAAACAAAAGACCCTCTACATAAAAAGAAAAGCCGGAAAGGAGAAGTCTCTGCATCCGACGCGGCCCCAAAGCGGAGCGTGGGGTGGGAATGTGTCCCACCCCCTTCGCCCTGAATAGGGCGGAGCGAAGCAAAGGGCAAGGAGGCGTGTAGCTTAAACGCTCGCTCATGTTTAAGAATGGCAAGATTGCAAAAGGGTAAGGAGCGGAGCGGACGCGTACTTTATTTTCCCCTTGAGTGAAAATAAAGTGGAGCTCCGAAGGAGTCTCCAGCGGGCCCGCAGGATTTGCGGGCAAGCGCAGCGAAAACCCGAAAGCAAGAAGGGAAAAACAAAATGAATAAAAGGGCCAAGCGAGGCCACTGAAACAGAAAGGGCTGCAGACTCCCAAACTGCAGCCTCAAAACAAGGGAAGTAAAAAAAAAGGCCGAGCGAAGGTTCCAAGCTCGCTCTAAAAGAAAAGGCTTGGAGTCAGACTGCAAAGAAGAGCATCAAGAAAATAAAGAAAAACAAGAAAGAGAATAAAGAAAAACAAGAACAAAGCGCGCAGCGGAAATCCGGCGGGGAGAAGCTGAAGCTGCGTACAGCATGGGAGAAGCGAAGCTGCGTACAGCATGGGAGAAGCGAAGCTGCGTACGGCAGGATTTTGCCCATGGATATGGGCAAGGTGAAGCAAGTTTGAAAAGATGATTCACTTCCCTGCCAGATAATCAAAGGGAGTGAAGCGGAGCGAATTTTGAAAACAGCTTTAGCGCAAGCGGTGCTTTTTCAAAACCTGCCCGAATGGGCAGGGAGCGAAGCGGATCTCCCTTGCAGTAGTATTGTGCATGCAGAAAACGCCTTCAAAGAAAAGCGGTAAGGATGGAATTGGACGCGCGGCTAAAAGCCGAAGGACGATTCCATATCTGCGCCCTTGGATAAGGGCGAGCGGTTCTTTGAAGAAGAAAAAAGAAAGGGTCGACAATATCCGTAAGAATAACAGCCGGACAGGCTAACACCCATCAAAATCCCATGTAAGAACAACAAGCAAAGCGAGTAGAGCGCACATGAGCTTGAAGCCCTGAATAGGGCGACAGCGACGCGAAGCTTTGCCCGGCAGCAGAAAAAGTCAAAAAGAAATACCCGCTCGTATAGCTGGTACTTATCTTTTCCCGCAGGATCACGAAAGGAAGCGACTTAAAGCGGGCAGTCGTTTATCGAGTCGTGCAGGCTCGACGGAACGAATCGAAAATCGACTGCTGCTAAGAGCATCTTAGTCAAGCGAAAAGGCGCGCCGCCTTCCGACACCAACGATTATCGAAGAGACTGCCCCTTCGAGCACGCACCTGTCCCAAGAAAGCCAATCCTTCAACGCGTTGCTATCCAGGGGAAGACGTTCAAAAGAAATCAAGAAAGAAACCGGAGCGGACCCGGAGTAGGCCGGACGCTGAAACGCAATAGCTTCCAGGGAAACGCTTGAAAAGAATTAGCCCAGGTGCCGGAAAGGTGCTGCGAATCTTGTTTTCAGCAGAGCGCTAAGATTCGGCACGCCGCAAGAAAAGCGGCATACTCTTCCGTGAAGAGTGGGGCGGCTGAAAAGCCGCCAGCGAAGCTGCGGCGATTGAAACGGACGCATACACTTCCGGCACCAAAGCTTATCACAACGCCTTCAAAGAAAAGCGGTAAGGATGGAACGGGACGCGCCTCTGTATCCGACGCCGCCCCAAAGCGGAGCGTGGGGTGGGAATACGTCCCACCCCCTTCGCCCTGAATAGGGCGGAGCGAAGCAGAGGGCAAGGAGGTGCGTAAAACAACCCAAAAGTGAAGGGGTTTGACAGGAAAGGGATATTGTGAAAAGGCAGAACGGGAAAAGGTCCGCCAAAGCAGAGCGCTAAGACTCGTCCGAGGCGCACTCCTTTTGAATAAAAGGACAGCGGCGTGAAGGCGGGACCGTCGCGAAGCCTGCAAAGCGGAAAGCAACTGACGTTTAGTCAAGGTGCGTACAGCCCGGCAGGGCGAAAGCGTCGCAAGGCGAAGCGCGCAAAGCTTTCTGAAGGCATATTTAAAAGAGTTGGCTAAGGCGCCGGAAAGGTGCTGCGAACACAGGCTTTAAAAGGCAGAGCTTTCTGAAAAGAAGTTTAAAAGGGTTGGCATGGGTGCCGGAAAGGAATGCGGGTTGGTGCTGTTTGGAGCAAGAGGATCATTAGGCGAGGCAAAACTTTCTGCGAAGAATTTTAAAAGAGTTGGCAAAGGTGCCGGAAAGGTGTGCGCCAAAGGCTGCTAGATGGTACGGCTTTCTGCGAAGAATTTTAAAAGAGTTGGCAAAGGTGCCGGAAAGGTGTGCGAAGGCAATATCTCTGCCAAGACATATTTGTTGATACCGGCATATCCCCAAAGCATAGAATAAGGAGTGGAAAAAGGGGTAAAAAAGAGCTAAAAATAGGCCTTTTTTGGCTAAAAATGACCGTGCGAAAAATTTGCGAAAATCGAAGTCTGGAAACACTATTGATTTCAATGCATTTCGGACACGCCCCTTACAAAAGTTGAAACAATTTCACCACACCTTTCCACCTGTTTTTAGCCACTTTCAGGGCGGGTTTCGGCAAAAGGCGCCGCGAGGTCTTTTGGGGAAGAAAAACCACCTCAAAACACAGGTCTTTGATAAGCGAAAATCCTCTTTGGGAAAAAAATTGATTCCGACTGGTCTTGAAACTTTGACTTCCGAAATTTGAATCGGTATCATGAAACCATAAAGCAGATATTACTACAGAAAGGGTTATTGAAAAAGGAGAAGAGATGAACAGAGAAAGAAAACGAATTATCATTATGATGATGGTCATGGTTATGATCATGAGCGCAAGCGCAGCGGCCTTTGCCGCCGGGGCGTCCTTCAAAGACATGGCAAGCAACCACTGGGCAAACTCAAACGTGAGCCAGATGGTTGAAAAGAAAATCGTGGCAGGATACCCGGACGGGACCTTCCGGCCGGAAAACAAAGTCACGTATGCGGAATTCATCAAGATGACCGTCGTGGGACTTACAGGGGAGGTCCTTGAGACAGCGAAGGCTCCAGACCACTGGGCCAAGAATTATTACGAAAAGGCAGTGGATCTCAAACTCTTCACAACGATCCAGATCCCGGAGAAGGTCCTGGATGTATCGATCATCCGGGCGGACATGTCTTTGATCTCGGCCAACGCTGTAAGCGGGACCGTTCCCGCCAGTGATTCGGCAGTGATTGAGGGCTACGTGTCGGACATGTATAAGGCAACCAATCGCAAGAGCTCCGTGATCAAGGCCTACTACCTCGGGATCCTTGGCGGATATCCGGACCAGACGTTTCGTGCAGACCAGGGGTTGACCCGGGCAGAAAGCGCTGCAGTCATCGATCGGATCATCACTCCGTCTTCCAGACTGAAGGTAGATATCGCTTCCATGAAGTCGGTAGCGGTGCCGGTGTTCCCGGACGGGAGTACAGTAGCGGAAAAAGACCTGATTACGACGATTACCCGGCTTGACACGCTGCGGATCGACCACCAGTCTGAAGTATTCGCAAAATATAAGAACGGCGGCATCTACGATATGCAGCAGCGCGGCAACACCTTGTTTGCAATCTCTTATGATACCGGCTGGAACATCGATGGAACATTGGCCGCGGTCGACAGGCAAAAGGCCAAGATGAAGTTCATCCTGCAGCACTACCTTGGAAACGACTGGGACGACTGCTACGACGATATCCTTTCCGAAGTGGACCGGTTCGCGGGAACGACCAAACAGTTCGACATCGTAAACAACTACTACAACGGCTACGAAGTGACGATCAACGCCGGCTCCACCGGAGCTGCCGTCACCATCTGGAAAACCCGCACCTTATGAAACATACCTCCTGTAGTAATCACCTGTAGTAATCACCGCTTGACAAATGGATCGTGATTGGGCATAATCACAAGAAACCGTTTATTTAAAAAGAAGAAGGCCAATGGATCGTTTTTTTCTGAAAACTTTGTTGCAAAGCGGCAGTCGCCGAATGCTCTGCTCCCGGACACATGACTTGTGCGGGGTTTTTGCATTGTCTCCGGTTATTCGACCAGAGTAAGGCAGCAGACGCAGATCTTCGTTCAGTGTCCGGGAGTTCAACGCTTCCGGATTTTTTGTTTACGGAAGACTGGGAAGTACAGCACCCACGGAAAGGAGCAGATCTGTGAAAATTACTGAATTGATACAATCGAGCAACCCGTCTCTGTCTTTTGAGGTTTTCCCTCCGAAAAGCAGCGATTCCTATGAAACCACCTGCGCTGCAGCCAGGGAAATCGCCCGGCTATCGCCCAGCTTTATGAGCATCACTTACGGTGCCGGGGGTGGAACCAGCGACTATACAGTCTCAATCGCAGCCCAAATACAACAGCACCATATCCCTACACTGGCCCATCTGAGTTGCATCAACGCTTCCAGAGAGAACATCACCCATCAGCTCGACCTGATGAGGCAGGCGGGGATCAAAAATGTTCTGGCTCTCCGTGGCGATGCCGTTCTTCCCTGCAAGAAAACTCATCAAAGCAGATACCGCTATGCCAGTCAGCTGATGGAAACAATCCGAGCATACGGCGGCTTTTGTGTCGGTGGGGCCTGCTATCCGGAAATGCACACAGAATCCCGGAATCAAGCGGAAGACATCATGCATCTAAAAGAAAAACAAGACGCGGGCTGCGGATTTCTGATTACTCAAATGGTTTTTGACAATCACGTCTATTATAACTTTCTCTGCAAACTCAGAGATGCCGGCGTTCACATTCCTGTTATTCCGG
>Ga0265294_10004954_pt1 | contig 16370 bp, 16 predicted proteins | sample MunlanPumphouse3_FD_192504 | JGI IMG/M metagenome (GOLD analysis project Ga0265294, IMG submission 192504) | Groundwater microbial communities from a municipal landfill in Southern Ontario, Canada - Pumphouse #3 | ecosystem: Environmental > Aquatic > Deep subsurface > Groundwater | place...
CCAAGCCCAGAACCATTTAATCCACCCGATCCTATCGATATTAAAGATTGATTTATATGATAAGCGTCTCCAGACATATCATCTAATGGGTTAAATAGAGTCAAGAGTCTTTTTAATCTATAGGGTGTGGTTAGTATCATAATAGAAAACAATACAAGGCCCCCAGCTCCGATCATAAGCATGTCTTTTATTTTTGTATTGGCAGAAAAGAAAATAGCTGCTGTGGTGATAAAGATTGTAATTAAAGTGCTTAAATCAGACTGAGCAAAAAGCGCTAATATTATAAAAGATATAATGATACAAAAATTTAAGAAAGGTTTTTTTATTTTTTCACTACTAAGAAAAGCACTCAAATAAATTATAGTAGTTAATTTTAAAAATTCTGATGGTTGAAAACTAAAACCTAAAATATTAGCCCACCTAGAAGCCCCTCCTTCGTGTATTCCAACACCGGGTATGAAAACTAAAAACATTGCAATGTAAGATATAATAAAAAATATAAAAGCATATTTTTTAAAAAAATCTAATGGTATAAAAAAGGCTAATAAGCCTAAAAATATACCAGGAGCAAAACCAAATAATAATTGATGAATTAAATAATAATTTGAAGCTAACCCTTCATTTATAGCAAAGGGAGGAGATGCCGTAGCAATAGTAATTATGCCTATTAAAATAAGCAAAAGAGAGCATATCAAAAGAGGGATGTTAGGCATGTATGAATTATTTTTTTTTCTCATTTTTTAAATATTTTTTAAATTGATTAGCTCTATCCTTGTAATCTTTAAAAAGGTTGTAACTTGGAGCTGCGGGAGATAAAAGGCAAATGCTTCCTTTTTTGGTATTTTTTTTAGCAAACAAAACAGCCTCTTTCATACTATCTGTAAAAAAGAAATTAATATTTTCATTTTTAAGATCTTTATATATTTTTTTATCAGTATTTGGAAACAGAATGATATTTTTTATTTTTTTATTCTTTATTTCTTCAGTGAGTTTATTAAATTTAATTCCTCTATCAAGCCCTCCCAATATTAATGTATTAACATTTTTAAGTTCATTTAAAGCAAAAATCGTTGCTTCTGGAATTGTCGCAAGCGAGTCATTGTAAAAATTTATTCCGTCAAAATTTCCTAAAAATTCAATTCTTGAATCAAGTGTTTTAAATTCATCAATGCTTTTTTTGATTTCTTTTTCAGTTAATCCAAACATTTTCGAAACTGCTATTGCTGCTGCAATAATATCTTTATGTATATTGTTTTTTGAAAATGATTCTCTAAAAGGAATTTTATGAGCTTTTGTTTTTATATTCTCGATTTCTTTAAATTCAGGATTGTATATAAATAAATCATTTCTATCTTGAAATTTAGTTATATTTTTTTTAGCATTAAAGTATTTTGAAAATGTTTTGTAATAATCTAAATGTTCAGGATATATGTTTATAAAAACAGCAATATTTGGACTTTTTGAAATATGATCTAACTGATGGCAAGACATTTCAAAAACAAATATATCTTTTGGCTTTGCAGTAAGTAAATAAGATAAACATGGCTTACCCATATTCCCCACAAGCTTCACATTTTTAAAAGAATCTTTTAATATTTTATAAATTAAAGTCGATGTAGTGCTTTTACCTTTTGTTGCTGTTACTCCTATTACTTTTCCTGAACAATTTTCTAAAAATAATTCGGTTTGTGAAGTTATTTTAGCTAATCCTGCATTTTTTTTAACTTCATTAAATGGAATTCCCGGTGTTTTAATTATAACATCATAATCTTTAAGATTGTTTAAATAATCCTTTCCTGTATAAATCTCCCTTTCATCAGCTTTAATTTCTTTTTTATCAGCCAAAGCTATGGATTTTAATGGAAAAAGTTTTTTTAAAGTTTTATAGGTATTTTTTCCCTCTCGTCCGAATCCAACGATAATGATTTTTTTATTTTTCAAGTTTTGTAATTTCATTTTTCAATATCTTTTTAAATTTTTTTGGAAGATTGTTTTTGTTATTTAAAGCATTCAAAAACTTTTTTGACTTTATATTCTTAAAATAATGATTATTATTTAAATAATTTAAAAGAAAATAATTTTTATCTTTTGCTTTTTCAAAACTTAAATAAAATCCCAAGAGCGATTCTTTTCTTGTACCTACACATTCAAATGGTTTTGCTTTTTTTACACCAATTAATTCTAGCATTTCATCTTTAAGCTTCCTGTCTTCAAATAAATTTTTATTAAATATTTTAAATAAATCTTCTTCTTCCATAAACGGATAAAGTATAGTAAAAACAAATAAACATTTCGGACAATTCCCGCACCATTTTAAAGTTTTCTGCCTTGTTCCGGAATTAGTTTTATTTGCCTCATTGCAACTTAAGAATATATCGTAATAATTTTTATATTTTGAAAAAAGTTGAGCTATTTGAATTTCATATAAAGGTCTTAAAAAACTAAAATATTCTATGCCTTCTATTAAGAACTCTTTTGTATATTTTCTAAAGTCATTCTCAAATTCAAAAGTTTTAGAATATTGATGGTTTATCTTCCTATTAAGGAAACTAGTTGTTTCTTCATTAGCACTTCTTTCATTTGATAAAACAATGTATTTTGCATTTATTAAATAGGCTACAAGCATGCTTAAAAAAGCTAAATAAGCAGAAAATGGAGTGTGTCCATTGTAATAACCTATTCTATTTAATTCGAGAAGCTTACCGTCTATTTTTCTTTCTACATATATGTGCTTATTTTTTCCTACAGCTTTTTCAATTTCTTTAGTTTTATTTAATCCAAGGCAGTAAATATTTTCCCTCTTAAGTAGATTAAGCGAAACAATAGAGTCTTTCCCTCCCCCAATTGGTAAAAGTATTTTTTCTTCTGTTTTTATCTTTTTCTTTTTAAAATTTTTAGAAGAAACACATTCTATTTTTAAAAAGTCTTTTTGAGTAAAATTTATTTTGTTTTGAAAAAAGAATTCACCAAGACCTTTTAGATACAATTTTTTCCAAAACTTTTTATTCACCTTTCCACATTCAATAATAATCTTGGGAGAACAAGTAGCTTTATAATAGCTCACAAGTTCAATCATCCCTAAATTAAATATGAGATTTTCAAGAATTTCTTTATCAATATTTGTGTTTTGAACATTTTTAATCTTTAATGTTGGTTTGAATTCTATATCAGGTTCTATTATAAAATCAAAAGAAATATTTAAATCTTTGTTTTTAAAACTATAATCATAATTCCTATATTTAAAAATTGGATGTTTTTTTCTTAAGTCCATAATAATTGAATAGCTGTCCCTGTAATTGCAAGCACAACCCCAAGAAGCCAAAACCTCATCGTAATTTGTGGCTGTGTCCAGCCGATTGCTTCTAGATGATGATGGATAGGGGTCGATTGCCATATTTTTTTACCTCTTATTTTTTTTGAAATAAGTTGCAGTATAACTGATCCTGCTTCAATAACTAAAATACCTGCAATAACGGGTAAAACGATAATAGAATTCGTTAAAAATGCCACCACCGCCATTGTCATCGACAATCCTAAAACCCCTGTTTCTCCCATATAGAATTTTGCTGGGGGTATATTAAACCATAAAAAAGAAAATAGTGTTCCGGCTATAATTGAACAAAAAATAGCTAAATCATATTTACCCTGAGTAAAAGCAATTATTGCAAAAGCTGAAAATATGGATGCAAATGTTCCTCCAGCAAGCCCATCTATACCATCAACTACTCCCCCAGCCCAAGATGCTAAACAAACTATGATAAAAAGCAAAATAAAGAAAATTCCTAAATTTAAATCAATCCCTTGAGGAAAATTAAAGAGAAGTGGAATGTGAATAGATGTCCAACCTAATTTAAGATAAAACCAAAGCCCTCCAACAAGACCAATAGCTGAAACAAGAAGCATTCTAGTTGAGAATTTTAACCCACCTCCAATGTATTTCCCCTGCCCCCATACAACAGCCATATCATCGGCAAGTCCAATTACTGAAGCTACGATTATTGTAAAAAATGGAAGCCAGGTTTCCGTTCTTGTAATAAAATTTAAATCTTGAAGCCACCATATATTTGTTATTTTAGATAAAAAAGCAAGAGATATTGCCATTAAAAAAACAGTTCCCCAGATTATAATCCCCCCTCCTCGTGGAGTATTTACTTCTTTTTCTTTGTGAAATTTTGCAAAAATAGTTGCCTCTTTTCCGTCAATTGTCAGGGCTCTTACTTTTTTTTTCCAAAATTGCTTTTTATTTAAATAAGGGATTAAAAAATAGGCAAAAATGATAGATATTATTGATCCTAAAGCTGTTAGTCCAAGTAATCTTATTGCATTATAAATTTCAATTGTCATGATTAGAAATAAAAGGCATTATTGGTCCAATTGATTAGATTTTTCATTTCAGTAAATCTATCATTGGAATTTATTATAATATTTATAATTATATCACCCAAAGGGGTTTTTGTCATTAATACTAAGCATTCCTTAGCTTTTAATGTATAACCCGTTTTTCCCCATGTTTCATAAGGAATTTCTTTCAACAATATATTGGTGTTAATTATTTTATGAGTTATTCCACTTTCACTTACAATATAATGTTCTACTTTTGATAAAATTTCTTCTATTATTGGATAATTTTTTATGATTTCAGAAACTAAAATAGTTAAATCTTTTGCTGAAGAGATATTATAAGTCTCATTCTCTTCATCTAATCCACTTGGATTTATAAATAAAGTGTTTTTCATCTTTAATCTTTTAGCCTTTTCATTCATTAGAATTATAAAATTATCTCTATTCAATTTTGAGGCTAAACATTCAGCAGCGTCATTACTTGACTCTATAAGCATAATGTATAAAAGATCTTTGATTGTTATGTGTTCGCCCAGTTTTAAACTTCCGGAAGTTCCCCATACTTTTAGCATTTCTTCATCTATTAAAATTTTAGAATCCAAAGGATAGTTATCTATTACAACCACAGCTGTCATTAATTTTGTAAGAGATGCTATGGCTGTTTTTTCTTCTAAATTTTTTCCATACAATATTATTTTTTTATCATCATTTAACAAAACAGACGAAGCTATATTTGCTTGAAGATTAGGAGAATCTTTTTTAATTTTAACAGGTCTGAATATTTTTTCATCTTCATTAAAAGAAATAATATTTTCTTTTGAATAAGTTTTGATTTTTGATGTATTGAAACAACCCAAAAATATTATTAATATAAATATTGATAATAAAGTAAGATTATTTTTCATTCTCTATTTTTATTCCAAGTTCTTTTAATTGCTCTTTGGATATTTCTGCAGGAGCCTTCATCATCAGATCTTTATTATCACCTGTTTTTGGAAATGCAATTACTTCTCTAATAGATTCTTCATTAAATATAATAGCAAAAAATCTGTCTAATCCAGAAGCAATACCTCCGTGTGGTGGAATTCCATATTCAAAAGCGTCAAAATAATGTTTAAATTGTTTTTTAACTTCTTCTTCTGAATGTCCAGTAACCTCAAAGCAGGTTTTTAACATTTCAATATCATGTGTCCTAAGAGAACCTCCTCCAATTTCAAATCCATTTAAAACAAGGTCAAATTGATGCGCTAAAATATCCTCGGGATGAGCTTTGATCTTATTAATGTCTTTTTCTTGAGGTAGGGTGAATGGATGATGCATGGCGCCCCATTTTCCATATTCTTCTTTCCAATCAAACATAGGGAAGTCGGTAATAAACCAAAAAGCGAGTTCATTTTTATCATTTTTGTCTTTTCTTAGATCAGGCTTATCGCTATTATATTTTTCCATAGCTTCTTTATAGGTCATTCTTGGAAAAGGAATTTGAGAAATGTGTTTTTCTGGAAATAATTTTTCAACAACCTTAATGTAGATTTCTTCTATAAGATTCATAATGTCTTCCTCTGATTCTGGAAAAGCTATTTCAAGATCAAGTTGAGTAAACTCCGGCTGCCTATCTCCTCGTGGATCTTCGTCTCTTAAACATCTAGCAACTTGGAAGTATTTTTCAATTCCAGCAGAAATTAAAAGTTGTTTGTATTGTTGGGGGCTCTGCGGAAGAGCATAAAAAGATCCCTTAAAATTTCTTGAAGGTACTACAAAGTCTCTCGCTCCTTCTGGAGTGGATTTTGTTAAAATAGGAGTTTCAACCTCAATGAAACCTTTTTCTTCTAAAATATCCCTCATTAAACTAATTGTCTCAAATCTTTTTTTAAGATTTTTTCTAAGACGTTCCCTTCTTAAGTCTATATATCTATATTCTAGTCTATGTTTTTCATTAATTTCATATCCATCTCCCTCAATAGGAAAGGGCATTGTTTTTGCTCTAGATAAAATCTTAATGCTGTTTGCTTTAATTTCAATTGATCCAGTGGCAATTTCTGCATTTTTCATACTCTCTGGTCTTTCCTTTACTTCTCCTAAAATCTCAACAATGTATTCTTGTTTTATTTCATCCTTAACTAAGGCATATGCATTACTATCCATTTTAGGAGTAAAAACCACTTGAGTTATTCCTGTTACATCCCTTAAGTCAACGAATATAATCTTACCATGAGCTCTTACACTGTTAACCCATCCCTTAAGAAGAACTTCTTCTCCTATTTTTTTAATAGTATCAATATTTAATGTTCTTTTCATAAAATTATGCTTTAATAATGTTTTTAATATTTCCGGTTTCTTTTAAGTCTTTTTCAAATCCTCCTATGTTCTCCATTATTTTAAATTCTTCAATTTCTGTTTTTTGAGAAATCCCTTTTTCTGTTTTTATTTTTCTTACTTCTTCTAAATATTTAATCATTGAATCGCCTTTTTTCTCAAGTTCATCATCAACTAAATTACTATCAAATTCTGGAAAGCTCGTTAAGTGGATGCTTTTAGATTCTTTAAAGTATTTTTGATAAATCTCCTCTGTTATAAAGGGCATGATTGGCGCAAACATTTTAATAATAGATAAAAGTGAATTACGAAGTGTATATTTAGCAGATTCTTTTATTTCATAATCTTCCCCATATATTCTCCATTTAGATAATTCTAAGTAATTATCACAAAAACTATTCCAAAAGAATTTTTCAATCACCGTTTTTGCTTGAGATATCTCTCTTTTTTCATACAAATCATTAACTTCCTTCACGATTCTATTTAATTTAATTAAAAAATATTTATCTAAAATATATAAATTATTTGGCATTATTTTGCTTAAATTTTTTGAAGCAAAATTAGATGCATTTATAATCTTAGTAATTAATTTTTTTGCATTTTTAAGTTCATTTTCATCATACTTAATATCTTTACCAAATCCAGTATTAGTTGCCCAGTATCTTAAAGCATCAGCTCCATATTTTTCAATCACTGTTTTTGGTTCAACAATATTCCCTTTTGATTTAGACATTTTTTCACCTTTTGGATCTAAAACAAACCCTGAAATTAAAACCTCTTTCCATGGAATTTTATTTTCTATGTATTCTGATCTTACCACAGTATAAAAAAGCCATGTTGAAATAATATCATGAGCCTGTGCTCTTAAGTTCATGGGTATTAATTTTTCATGAACTAAATTTTCTAAAATTTGAGGAGTTAAAGAACTTGTTGCCCAAGTATCCATCACATCTTTTTCAGGGATAAAAGTATCATTTCCGCATCTACACTTTTTACCTGGTTTTTGGCTTAATGGATCTACTGGCAAATCTTTTTCATCAGCTAAAATAATTTCTCCGCATTTTTCGCAAAACCAAACAGGAAAAGGGATTCCAAAAAATCTTTGTCTTGAAATACACCAATCCCATTTTAAATTATTGATCCAGTTTTCATATCTGTGAATTAAATGTTTTGGATTCCATTTAATTTCTTTTCCTCTTTCAATAAATTTTTCTTTATTTTCAAGTATTTTAATAAACCATTGATTTGTTGGAAGTATTTCAATTTCTGTTCCACATCTTTCATGTATATTTACCAAATGCTCTATTGATTTTTCTTGAACAACTCTCTCCTCTTCTTTTAATTTTTCAACAATTTTTTGTCTTGCCTCTTTTATTTTCAACCCTTCGAATTCTTTTGCAAGTTCTGTCATTTTTCCATCTTTAGAAATAGATGTTTTTAATTCTAAATCATGACTCATGTACCACTCAATATCAGTTGTGTCTCCAAAAGTGCAGCACATTACAATCCCTGTCCCTTTTTCCTTATCTACTTTTTCATCGGCCATAATCTCAACTTCGTTTTTAAAAATAGGAGTTATAACTTTCTTACCAACCAAATCCTTATATCGTTCATCTTCTGGATTTACAAAAATAGCAACGCATGATGATAAGAGCTCTGGTCTTGTTGTCGCTATTGTTATTTTACCTCCTTCTTTTAAATCAAAATTAATGTTGTAAAAAACAGAGGGTATGTTCTTATCCTCAAGTTCAGCTTGGGCAACAGCTGTCCCACATATTGGGCACCAAAAAATAGGAGTTTCTTTTTTATAAGCAAGTCCTTTGTTAAAAAGATCTATAAAATATTTTTGTGATATTTTTTGACATTCTTTATTTATAGTAGAATAAGACAAATCAAAATCACACGACATTCCAATGTCTTTCCAGTTTTGAATAAATTGTGGTCTAATTTCTTCTAATGTTTTATTACAAAGCTCAATAAATTCATTTCTTTGCATTTTTTTAGAAGACACATTTTTTTCTTTTTCTATAAATCTTTCAGTGGGAAGACCATTGTCATCTGTTCCAAAAGGAAAAATAATCTTTTTTCCTTTCATTCTCTCAAATCTAACAACTACGTCTTCGTGAGTATAGGACGAAGCGTGTCCAATATGCATTTTACCGCTAATTGTTGGCGGTGGAGTATCTATTGAGTAAATTTCTCCCTGACAATTTTCATCATATTTATACACATGGTTTTCTTCCCAATATTTCTGCCATTTTTTCTCTGTTTCTTGCCAATTTTCCATAGGTCTATTATATACAATATTTAAAAAGATAAAAGACCCCTCTTGGGGATCTTTCTTTATTTATTCGTCTTCTTTTGTTTCTTCTTTTTCTTTTTCCCCTTCTAGCGGCTCGCTTAATTTAACTTTGTTTTCTTCATTTACATCCTCTTCCTTGTTCTGACTTAAAACTAGCCAAAACATTATTGCTAAAATAATGATGATGATGACGATAGTCCAAAGTGTACTCATGTTATTTTTTATAAAATTAGAATATCAAAATTCTAAAGTTATAAATTATTTTTATACTTTTAAAATATCATTAAATGCATAAAAATACAAGGATCGTCTGTGATCTAATTGGTTTTAAACATTTTTATTAAACAGACAACTAATCCTTTCTAAAATAAAAATATTATAAATAATTTTAATGAATTTAATTGAGCAATGAATATTTTATTTTTCAATTTAGTAAATATATATAAAGATTATAAATATCCCCCGCACCCATAATTATCAAAACATCATTTTTTTTAAGATTATCTTGGATGAATATTTTTGCATTTTCAAAATCTTTAATAAAAATACAGTTTTGATGGTTAATTTCTAAAACCAGTTTTTCTGAATTTACTTTTTTCTTGATCTCTTCTGACTCTCTTCCTTCAACTGTATAAATTGGATAAATTACTAATGTATTTAAGTAGTTTTTATCAAGAGCTTCTCTAAAAGTTTGTATAAAATCATTAAAGAGATTGAAAGTTCTTTCATATTGATGTGGCTGAAAAATACAATAAATATTTTGAGATATGTATTTTTCTCTAACAGCTTTTAGGGTGGCCTTTATTTCTGTTGGATGATGCGCGTAATCATTAATAATTTTAAAAGGAAATGAGTTATTATCTATATCCATTCTTCTCCACGTTCCCCTGAATTTAGAAAGTGCTTTAAGAGAAGTTTCGTCATCAATTCCTAATTCTCTTGCAGTTATTATGGCATGCATAGCGTTAGTGATATTAAATTTTCCAGGAATATGTAGGATGGGTTTGATAGTTTTCTTTCTGTCAAAAACTATTTTATTACTACTATTTATTATTTTTTCAATTTCTTTTTCAATAATAATTTTTTTAGATTGTTTTGCAAACCGATTAAAACTTTTTTTAATATTTTCAATATTTTTAAAATAGTCTAAATGATCCTTTTCTATATTTAAAATTATTCCAATATTGGGATTATAGTTTAAAAATGAATCTTCGTATTCGCAAGCTTCAATGATTAAATATTTTGAATTTCCAACCCTAAGATTACCATTCCCAAATTCTTTTACCTTTGTTCCAACAATAACTGTTGGATCAAGACCGGCCTCAATTAATATTAAAGCAAGCATCGTTGTAGTTGTTGATTTACCATGACTGCCAGAAATTGCGATAGTAAACATATTGCTTGAAAGTTCGCCCAAGGCTTCAGGATAGCTCAAAAGCTTTATGTTTCTTTTTTTTGCTTCCATGTATTCTTCATTGCTTTTCTTAACAGCTGGGCTATAAATCACTAAATCAAAATCTTTTATATTATCCTTTGTTTGTGGTCCAATATTAATTTGAGCCCCTTCTTCTTGAAGAATCTTAACAATATCTGAATCAAAAACATCTGATCCATAAACTTTATGACCTTTTTTTAAATAATATTTTGCTAAAGCAGAGATACCTATTCCGCCTATGCCTATAAAATATATTTTCATAGTTTGAAACTTTTTAATAATGTATAATGTGCTCCTCCCTTTTTAAGTTCGCTTTCCATAATGTCTACGGAGCTTACTCTTATTTCCGAATCAATAAAAATTTCATCATTAATTTGCGGAACCTCTTCTGAATTTATTTTTTTAAAATCAAATGTAGAGATTCTTCCGAGGGTGATGTGTGGAATAAAGCCCTTCGTATAATTATTGCTACCTAAAAGCTTTGTTTTTAAATCTTCTTGCAATTGATTTAAAATTTGATTATTTTCTCCAATAACCCAGACCATTTTTTTATTTCTTTCTTTTCTTGGAAAAAAATCAACTTCATTGAAATTAATTGAAAAATCATCGTAATTTTGAACCACTTTTTCAGTTTCACTAAACACATCCATTAAATCGCTATCATAAACATATCCAACAAAAAAAAGTGTAAGGTGTAAGTTTTCTTTCCTTGTCCACTTAATAGGATTAATATCTAAAAAATTAGCATTGATTTTATTTTGGATACTTATTAAATTTTCCTTAAAATTTCTATCAAAATTAATAGCAATAAAAATTCTTTTTTTATCTACCATATCTTCTTTCTCTTAATTTAAAATTATTTATAGCTTTTTCAAGCTCTCTTTCGTTAAAATCAGGAAAAAGAGTTTTTGTAAAATATAGCTGAGAATATGCTGTATCCCACATCATAAATCCTGCTGAGTTGTGAGGATCTTTGTCTACCCCCGTCCTAATAATAAAATCTACAGAAGGAAGATTTTTTGTCCAAAGATTTTTTTTAATATTTTCTTCTGTAATTTCTAAGTTATTATTTTTTATTTTATCAATCGCATGAATCATTTCATCCCTTCCATCGTAAGCTAAAAGAAATGTTAAAAATAAATTACTGTTATTTTTAGTTTTTTGAATACATTCATTAATTAGTTTTTGAGTATCTTCTGGAAAAACCTCTTCCCATCTTCCTATTACATCAATTTTTATCTTATTTTCCATAACCCTTTCATCATTTAAAAGCTTTTCAAACTCTGAATGAATTAATTTTAAAAGATTGTTAATTTCTGCCTTACTTCTTTTTGTTAGGTTATCATATGAGGCTCCCCAAAAAGAAAAATATGGAATTTTCATTTCTGCAATTTTTTCATAAAGTTTTTCAAATCTATCCGCTCCTTTTTTATGTCCCATTTCAATATCTAGGATTTTCTTTTTAGCCCAACGTCTATTACCGTCAGGAATAATTACAAGGTGTTTTAATTTCATAGTCAATTTTTTCTATTTTAATAGGTTCTTTTAAGCTTTCTTTTGCAAAGAGATAGCCCATAGCAAAAGATAAAAGTGAAATTAAAAAAACAGTAATAAATAACACTATTTCTTTTTCATATGTTTTGACAAAAATTATAATTTTTGCTATGATTTGCATATAAATTTATTAATGCTGCTTTTAATATTTCTAATATATATTAAATCAGTTTATAGCAAAAATGTCAAAAACGAAAGCATCAGGAACAACTAAACTAGGAAGAGATTCAAGACCTCAGTATTTAGGGGTTAAATTATACGATGGAGAGAAGGTTGAGGTAGGAAACATTATTATTCGTCAAAGAGGATTAAAATTTTTGGCTGGAAAAAATGTTAAAATAAGTAAAGATGATAGTCTTTACGCTCTAAAAAAAGGAATTGTCAAATTTACTACAAAAAGAAAGAAAAAATTTGATGGATCTCAGAGAATAGCAAAAGTTGTTAACGTATTATAACAAAAAAGCTTCACAATTGAAGCTTTTTTAAATACATTATTTGTTTTTCGCTACTTTTATAAGTTCTTTAAATAATGAATGAGGGTTTAATGGTCTTGATTTTAACTGTGGATGAAATTGACAGGCAATGAAATATGGATGATTTTCTAATTCAATCATTTCTATAATATTTTTTTCTTTATTAATTCCAGAAAAAATAAGTCCTTTTTGCTCTAATACATCCCTCCACTCATTATTCACTTCGAGCCTATGTCTGTGTCTTTCTTCAATATCTGTTTTTTTATAAATTTTAAACGTTTTTGTTCCTTCTTTAATATTGCAACAGAAAGTGCCTAAACTTATCTGCACATCAGTTAATAAAGACGAAGTATCTTTTATTCCACAAACATTTTTTGCGTATTCAATAACAGATAATTGAAGCCCTAAACATAATCCTAAAAACGGAATATTGTTTTTTCTTATATATTCAATAGCTTTTATTTCTCCTCCTACTTCTTTTTTTCCAAATATTCCAGGCATGATAATGGCATCAAATTCTTTTAATTCTTCTAATTTTTGTTCATTTTCATATTTTGAGGATGAAAGCCATTCTATTTTTGGTTTTAGATTGTAATACCATGAAGCATGTTTTATTGCCTCAATAAGGGAGATGTATGAATCTGAAAGATTAAATTCTCCTGCTTCAAGATTCTTATTCAAAATTCCTATTTTAACTTCTTCCGTATTAATTTTTATTTTATTAATTAAGCTTCTCCAATCCTCCAAATTTCTTGATCTTTGTTCTATTCCAAATTTTTCTAAAATTCTATCTCCAAGACCTTGATCGTCAAAATTAATAGGAATTTCATAAATAGTCTCTACGTCAGGAGAAGATATGATATCTTCTTGTCTTAAATTGCAAAATACAGATATTTTTCTTTTTCTAAGCTCATCCAATGGTTTACTTGATCTTCCGAATATAAAATCTGGCTGAATACCTGCCTCATTCAACATTTTTGCTGCCGTTTGAGTTGGTTTAGTTTTCATTTCTCCTACGACTGATGGAATAGGTAAATAACTAACAAGAGCAAATAGTACATTTTTAGGCTCTTGTAATTTCATTATTCTAGCTGTTTCCAAAAATAGCATGTTTTGATATTCGCCCACAGTCCCCCCGATTTCAATTAAAACAAAATCTGCATTTGTTTTTTCTTCCACTTTTTTAATTCTTGCAATAACTTCGTTTGGAATATCAGGAACAACCTCAACACATCTTCCTTGAAATTCTAAATTTCTTTCCTTTTTAATAACAGATAAATAAACACTGCCAGTTGTTAGGCAATTATCTTTTGAAAGATTTATATCTAGAAATCTTTCATAATTTCCTATATCTTGATCGCACTCTGTACCGTCATCAGTAACAAATACTTCTCCGTGCTCAATTGGATTCATTGTTCCCGCATCAACATTGATGTAGGGATCTATTTTTATCGCGGTTACAGTATACCCCTTTGACTGTAAAACTTTTCCTATAGAGGCTGTTGTAATCCCCTTTCCGACAGAGGACATTACTCCTCCTCCAACAAAGATATATTTAGCCATATTCTTTTTTATTTATCCTCTTTATCTATAACTACAGTAACTGTAGATTGTAAGTCTGTTCCAAGTTTAACACTTACTTTATGATCTCCTATTTTTTTTATAGGTTCTTTTAGTATTATTTGTTTTTGGTCTATATTAAAACCATTTTGATTCATTTTTTCTGCAATTTTTATTGCTGAAATTGCCTCAAATAATTGTCCTTCCTCTCCTGTTTTTACTTTAATAATAAACCTTTTACCCTCAATTTTTTTAGCTTGTTCAATTAATAACTTTTGAACCTCTTCTTGTTTTTTCTCTTCTAAAACTTTTTGTTTTTCTGCTTTTTTAATTAATTCAGGGGTTGCTTTTATTGCTAATTTTTTAGGGAATAAAAAATTTTTAGCATATCCATCGCTTACATTTTTAATCTCATTTTTATTTCCTAATTTGTTTACATTTTGAAGTAGTAGTACTAACATATCTTTATTTATTATTAATTAACTCTATGGCTTTTTCAAGTTGAGGATCTTTTTCTTTTTCAATATCTTCTTTTGTTATTTCTATTTTAATATCAGGCTCTATTCCAATTTCATGAATTTGTTTATCTCTTGGAGTATACCATTCTTCAGTAGTAATTTTAATAATTGATCCATCACTTAAATATACAATTCTTTGGACAAGTCCTTTTCCAAAAGATGTGTCTCCAACAATAGTAACATTCTCAATATTAGCTTCTAATGCTCCAGTCAATATTTCAGCCGCTGAGGCTGTTCCTTCATTTATTAAAATTATTAAAGGATAATCTGCTAATTTACCAGGACCATCGGAACTAAGCCATGTACATTCATTTTTTTTATCACACTCTTTAACTATTGGAAGTTCTTTTTTAAGAAATAATGATGCAACATTTTTAGCCTCGTTCACAAGTCCTCCCGGGTTATTTCTTAGGTCTAAAACAATACCTTTTACATTATTTGTATTAAAAATTTTATTTACTTCAGTTTTTACATCCTTAGATGTTGTTTCTGAAAATTGAAATATAGATAGAATTGCTATTTTATTTCCATCCTCTGCGTTAATAAATTCAAGTTCACAATTTGGAACTCTTATTGTATCTCTTTTTATTTTAAATACCTTATCCTCGTTATCTCGTTTAATATTTAACGTGACGGTGGTTCCCTTTTCTCCTCTTATTTTTTTAACAATCATATCTAATTCTATATTTGAGACATCTTCTTCATTAATTTTTTCAATCACATCTCCTGCAAGAATTCCGGCTCTTTCTGCAGGTGTATTTTTAATAGGAGCAACAACTTTTACCTTTCCTTCTTTTTTTGCAATTTGTATTCCAATACCTTCAAAAGTTCCCTCTAGATCTTTTTGAAATTCCTCTGCCTCTTCAGGGTCAAAAAATGACGTATATGGATCGCCTAACGCAGAAACAAAACCTTTAACAGCGCTATAAACCATTGCTTCAGAATTAATTTTATCTTCAAATACAAAATTTTCATTAATTTTTCTCCAGACTTCTGCAAGCATTGAAAAATTAATAGTATCTTGTGAGTATAAATCAGTATACAATTGCTCATTAAGTTTTTGGTTTATAAAAAAACCGGCCCCGAAACCAAGGCACAAAACAAATACTATTATTACTTCTTTTGATATTTTTATATTCATAATCTTATTCTTATATATCATAATTGCACACCAAGCACAATATTGAAAATTATTTAAAAAAGTGTTTTAATTTTTAATATTGTTATCAATCCATTTTTTAACCTCTTCCTCTTCTCTGAAACCTACAAAACCGCTCTTTGCATCATTTCCTTTAAAAAATATCACTGTTGGAATTACTTCAATGCTAAATGTTTGGCTTAAAAAAGGATTTTCATCAACATTTACTTTATAGATAACTACCTTGTCTTTATAATCTTCAGCAACCTTTTCAAGTATTGGTCCTAGTTTTTTACAAGGAGGACACCATTCTGCCCAAAAATCAACAATTACAGGTTTGTCTGCATTCAAAATAGTTTCCTCAAAATTTTGATCTGTTAAGTTTTTCATAATTATTTTATTATTGCTAAATTATTTATTTTTTGATTATACTCTTCTTTCGATATATTTCCATTATTAAGCAGCGAATTCATTCCTGCAATATAATTATATTGTATTTGCCCTGAAGATAGTGCTTCATCATACATTTTAATCTCATCAACTACTCCCTTAAAATCATCTACTGCCAAGGAAAGAGTTCCTAAAGGAATATTACCTACTGTTGAACATTCGCCATTAGAAGATGATCCATTACTCAATACGCCATCTACATATATATCCGGAGTAGTTTTATTTCTATCAAATACCCCTACAATATGATGCCATTTATCATCATTAATAATTTTGTTAGAAT
>Ga0265294_10004955_pt1 | contig 16370 bp, 17 predicted proteins | sample MunlanPumphouse3_FD_192504 | JGI IMG/M metagenome (GOLD analysis project Ga0265294, IMG submission 192504) | Groundwater microbial communities from a municipal landfill in Southern Ontario, Canada - Pumphouse #3 | ecosystem: Environmental > Aquatic > Deep subsurface > Groundwater | place...
CCGGTCACGTCGATGGTACTGCGTTAAAAGTGGGAGAGTAGATAACCGCCGTTTTTTAAATCCCGGTCACAAATAATTGTGGCCGGGATTTTTTTTAAAGAAAAAAGGTGAGTGCCAGATTATTTATCTTCTACTCACCTTTCTGAATTAATATTGTATAATTTATGACAGTAAGGATTTAACCTGCTTATATACGTTCTGACCTGTAAATCCGAGTTTCTCGTCCAATACTTTATAGGGCGCCGAGAATCCAAACGACTCCAAACCAAAAACTTTACCGTTGTAACCAACAAGTCCTTCGAGATTAACAGGCAAACCGGCAGTCAGACCGAAAATTTTGATGCCTTCAGGTAAGACGTTTTGTTGGTATGCTAAAGATTGAGAACGGAAAAGACCTTCTGATGGAACGGAAACTAATCGTACTTTTATGCCATCAGCACGAAGTAGGGCTGCTCCTTCGTTCAGGGTTGAAACTTCAGAACCTGAAGCTAATAGGATTACATCCGGATTTCCATCACAGTTAACCACATAGGCTCCTTTTTTAGCTTGTTGTGCTTCTTCTTTGCGATTGTTTTTTGCCGGTAAATCGTTAATGTTCTGACGGGAAAGAATGAGCGCTGTCGGAGTGTGGGTATTTTCTATCGCCATTCTCCAGGCAACAGTAGTTTCTTCCACGTCAGCGGGACGAAGCACCAACATTGAATTTTGTCCGTTATGATTCTTTAATTTCTCCATCAGTCGTATCTGGGCTTCTTGCTCTACGGGTTCGTGTGTTGGACCATCTTCTCCAACGCGGAAAGCATCATGTGTCCAGATAAATTTCACAGGTTGTTCCATCAGGGCTGCCATACGAATGGCAGGCTTCATGTAATCAGAGAACACGAAGAAGGTTGCACAGGCAGCTATTACACCTCCGTGCAGATTCATACCGATACACAGACATGCCATAGTAAGTTCTGCCACGCCAGCCTGTAAAAAAGCACCACTGAAATCTCCTTTTTTGAATGCTGTGGTTTTTTTTAGAAAACCATCTGTTTTATCCGAGTTGGATAAATCGGCCGATGCAACAATCATGTTTTCCACCTGAATAGCTAATTCTGAAAGTACAGTTGCAGAAGCTGCACGTGTTGATTGATTAGCTTTTTGTGTTATAGCATCCCAATTGACATTGGTTTTGCCGGAGAAAAAGAAATTCAGTTTTTCTGCTAAAGCAGGATTGGCTTTTGCCCATTTTTCCTGTTCAGCATATTTCACAGCGACGATTTGCGCTAATTCTTTTGCTCGTTTGGTATATAATGTGCTGGTTTCTTCAAAGAAAACAAAAGGATTTTCCGGATTTCCCCCCAGGTTCCTGATGCTTTCTTCAAATGAAGCGCCGGCTTGTCCCAGCGGCATACCGTGTGTGGCACACATGCGTTCATAACTTGAACCATCGGCTTTTCTGGCACCTTTACCCATGATGGTTTTGCCGATGATGAGTGTTGGTCGTGCTGTTTCTTCCTTGGCTTCTGTCAGTGCTTTTCTGATTTGTTCTGCATTATTTCCATCGATTTCGATTACATGCCAGTTCCATGCTTTGTATTTCATAGCTACATTCTCACTGGTTACTTCATCAGTGTTAGTTGATAACTGGATGTCGTTGGAATCGTAGAACATAATCAGGTTATCTAATCCGAGGTGACCGGCAATGCGGCCTGCTCCTTGTGAAATTTCTTCCTGAATGCCTCCGTCTGATATAAATGTGTAAATGGTTTGTCCCATTACTTCTCCAAAACGGGCTTTCAGAAATTTTGCAGCGATGGCGGCTCCCACAGCATACGCATGTCCCTGTCCGAGCGGACCGGAAGTGTTTTCGACTCCACGTTTTACATCAACTTCCGGATGCCCGGGAGTAGGAGAGCCCCATTGACGGAACTGAGCTAACTCATCCAGGCTGTATTTGCCGGCACAGGCAAGTACCGAATACAACATCGGAGACATGTGACCAGGGTCTAAAAAAAAACGGTCACGTCCCGCCCAGGTCGGATTTTCCGGATCATAAACCAGAAATTCCGAGTATAATACATTGATAAAATCGGCACCTCCCATAGCACCACCAGGGTGCCCTGATTTTGCTTTTTCAACCATGGATGCTGCCAGGATTCGAATGTTGTCTGCTGCCCGGTTTAATGTTGCAATTGAATTCATAATTTATTTTTTGTATTAAAATTTATATCCTATCAAATAATTAAAACCCCAAACTGACTCATCTTCATTTATCCCGAATCCAGCTACATACCAGGGTTTATACGCTCCAACTTCTGTTTGTGTTAACATGTTTTTGATCCGGGCAGTCCATCCAATATACAAATTTTTTGATATTTCAACCCGGATACCAGCCGTAATTTCAAACCACAAGTTTGACGATTTGTTCTGTATGTCCTTCTGAATGCTTGTTCCCCAATAATCATCCTCAAAACTCACATTCAACATGTCATATTTAAAATGCGTGTATCCCAGTCGTGCTCCCACCAGAAAAAAATTATTTATACTATTGTTATCCGTTTTATTCTTTATTATGTTAAAATCCATTCCCAGTCTATAAAACAAAGCATCTCCACTATAAGATATTCCAGAGTTGGTTAACTTATTACCACCTGCATAACCCATCTCAAACACCGGATAAAAACGTTTGTTGATTTCAGCCTGCAGGGCAGCTTCGTAATGAAAAATATCACCACGGTTTAAAAAGGTAGTAAGTACGGGAGATACATCAACTTCTACCCGTACGCTGTTCAGTACGAAACTTTTTGTGCTGTCGTTCTTTTCCTTTTTTACTTCCTGGCCGGTTAATATTGTCGTAACACAACAGGCTAACAGTACACTAAAAAAATATCTGTAAATGCTGTACATCTGCTGTGTTTATATCCCGGTTAACTATTTTCAAATTTTTGATAACATGATTCGTCGTAATTACGGTATCAATTTTATGTGTTATTATCATCCCGCAGGAGTACGAAATAAAATAATCAGCATTCGTGTAAGATACACGCAAGGTATCATGTGTCCCGTTTAAGTTCATTACAAAAATGCTTTGCTCTTCAGAATTGTTCAATGGTAAAGCAATTTTGTTAATATTTTTGACATTTTTATATAATGAATCTTGTTGCAGACCAAATACCGTTATACTGTCAATATTAATTTTATTGGCAGAATTGAACCCGTAAAATTCAGCACGTAATAAAACAGCTGTTTTTTCCCTGCAGGTTTCATCTTGCGTACAGGAAGAAAAAACAAACAAAGAAAATAACAATGTAACAAAAAACGCCCTCATGCTATTATTGGATAAATTGATTTCTGACTTCTGATTTTAAAATGCGAATAGCAATCTGCGTAGGATTTTCTTCTGTTTCCGCGTATATTCTGATGAAGTTTTCAGCAAGTTGTACCGCCTGATCATCTGCTTTAAAATGACCAGCTATTGTATTGATGAGTTTAATCAGATTTTCTTGTGTACTGCCGATAGCTGTCCATAATTCATCACTGACATAGATTTGTTGAACATAATTATGCTCAAATTCTTTTCTGATATTGTCAATCATTTGGGTCTGAAAATCAAGACAATTCATACCAGGTTGGATGATGTTAAGTGCTATATTTGCCGGGTTGGTACGCTCAAGCAGGAGCATAATTCGTTCGTAAGCTCTGAGACGAAGTGCAAGAATTGCCGAACGGTCTTTCCTGGCTAACTCGAACGTTCTTTTTTTTTCTTCGTTTGAGAGCATTTTATCAAATAAGAGATAGGCTGTTATCATCACGATAAAAGCGGGTAATATGTATTTGAAAATCTCCATAATGCCATTTTTTGATAAGAAAGAATCCTGATTTTCTCAGATTTCTTTTTCGATTTTATAATTATTCCTCTCGATGGAGTTCCGGGCGACGATTTCGCCTAAAAATCCTGTCATAAATAGCTGTGTTCCAAGTATCATAGCTACAAGAGCAATGTAAAAATAAGGGCTGTCGGTTACCAGGATTGCTTTTGTGTGGTTGACAATAGCATACAATTTCACAGCTCCTACAATCACTACAGCGATGAAGCCCAGTATGAACATCAGGCTACCGTATAACCCAAAAAAATGCATTGGCTTTTTGCCAAATTTGGATAAAAACCACAAGGTCATCAGGTCTAAATATCCATTCACAAAACGGTTCATACCAAATTTAGTTGAGCCAAACTCTCTTTTTCTGTGTGTAACTACCTTCTCCCCGATTTTTGTAAATCCTGCATTTTTTGCGAGATAGGGAATGTAGCGATGCATTTCTCCATAAACTTCAATATTTTTAATTACTTCATTACGATATGCTTTCAATCCACAGTTCATATCGTGCAACTTCAATCCGCTTACCTTTCTGGCCGTTGCATTATATATTTTCGAGGGGATGTTTTTCGTGAGTTTTGCATCGTATCTTTTCTTTTTCCAGCCAGATACCAGGTCGTAACCATCTTCTGTAATCATTCGGTATAGTTCCGGAATTTCATCAGGACTATCTTGCAAATCAGCATCCATGGTAATCACAACGTCACCTTTTGCTGCCTGAAACCCACAATATAGCGCGGGTGATTTGCCATAATTATTTCTGAATTTGATCCCTCTGACATGTGTTGATTCCTCCTTCAGAGCTTCAATGACCTGCCAGGAATTATCAGTGCTCCCATCATTTACAAATATTATTTCGTAAGTAAATTTATTTTCCTGCATTACCTGTGCAATCCATTCGTGGAGTTTGGGTAATGAATCTGCTTCATTATAAAGAGGTACGACAACGGATATATTCATTCTAATGACTGTTAAATAATAAAAATTAGTTTTCTTTTTCGATTGGGGTGTCTTCTTCAAAAATACTTTTTTGTTTTTTTATGAATCCACCCAGTATTAATCCGAGTATAGCTCCTAAAAGTACATTCATCCAAATGGTTTGAATAGAATAATTTACCGGTCGCATCTGACGTTCTAATTCAGTAAAATAGTTGTCGTCGAGCGGTAGGTTCAGCCTTTCAAAAAGAACGCGATTTTGCTCTATTTGTCGCATGCTTTCTTCAAAAAGAGAAGAAAGATACTCCGGATTGATATACTTGGTATAGATGATTTTAAAAATAGAGGAAATAATGCCGGCGAAAAAAAAGGTTAACACTACATAGGAAAAAACTCGCCAGTATTTGATGTATCCTTCACATTCAAAATCACGATAACGTTTTGTCATCCTGTACATTACAACGATGATCAGAGCAATGATCAGATACGAAAGCATTAGAAGTGTGAAGTTTTTCGAACTACTGAAAAGAAAATTTACAGCGAATAAAATACCCATGAATAAACCGTTAAACATGGTGGATCTGAATATGTTATCTTGCATATATGATTTTTTGTTTTTGCAAAAGTACAAAATAAAAACTAAATAGTAAATCCCGCTAAATGATAGGGCTGAAAAGTCTCGCGAACGATTCTTTTAACTTCTGACTTCTTTTCCGGTTGTGCCAGTCATTCAGCGTAATCTCTTTGCTATTCAGAATATCTGTTTCAAAAAGTTTTTTCAGTTTAAGTGAAGTTGTCGCATCGTAGATGAAAGCGTTGGCCTCAAAATTTTGATTAAAACTTCTTTCGTCGAGATTAGCAGAACCTACTATAGAAATAAAATCATCAATGACAATGGCTTTACTATGTAAAAAACCTTCTTTGTATTGATAAACCTTTACTCCGGCTTCGAGAATTTCGCCCAGATAACTGAATGTGCAGGCGTCTGATAGTTTTGAATCAGACTCGCTTGGAATCATCAGCTTAACATCTATACCACTCAGTGCTGCAATAATCACAGCATTTAAGATTATATCGTTTGGTACAAAATACGGTGTATGAAGGTATGTGTAATCATGTGCCGACATGATGGCAGAAGCAATTCCCTGCATAATGCTTTCCCAATCGGAATCGGGGCCGCTGCTTACAATCTGAACCAGATTCTTATCGTGTTTTACTGGTTTCGGATAATATTTGATATCAGTAATAAGTTTACGTTCTATGAAATACCAGTCGGTAAGGAATAAGGATTGCATACCATGCACAGCCGCACCTTCAAAACGTACAAAGGTATCACGCCATTTACCAAGTGTATTTCCGAACAGATACCGGTCTGCAAAATTTAATCCGCCGGTAAAACCATATTTTCCATCTACAATCAGGATTTTCCTGTGGTTTCTGAAATTGATTTTGCTTCTTCTCAACCGGAGTCGCAGGGGAAGAAAAGGTCGTACATATACGCCTGCGTCTGTTAATGATTGTAGATATTTACGTGATAGTCCATAGCTTCCCAAGTAATCGTAAATCATTCTGACCCTGACGCCTGCTTTTGCTTTTTCTATCAATAATTCTCTCAGATAGTTTGATATACGGTCATCTTCAAAAATAAAAAATTCGATGTGGATATGATTTTGTGCATTTTTAATAGCCTCGAACATGGCTGTAAAAGTGGCCTCTCCATCCGCCAATACATCAATTTTATTATATGCATATACCGTTGCATCACTGTTTTTATACAACAAATTTATCAGATTCAGGTGGTTTGAATTTGAGACTAACTCAGGAAATGCTTCAGGTTTTAATTCTTTGTATGGAAGTTTGGTTTCATGCTTAATGCTTTTTTTTGAAATGATTTTTTGTTTGCGGTAGTTTTGTCCTATCAATAGATACAAAACTATCCCGATAACAGGCAGTAATACCAAAACAAGCACCCATGAAAGTGATCTTACCGGATTCCTGTTTTCGAGGAGCAACACCGATATGGCGCTGACAATCATATAAAAATATAAAATAACTAATATGATGAACAGCAAGCTATTCATAGAAGAATTTTTTATTTCTGTTTTTATAAATAAGATACAAATGGTTGTTGATGTTGGTTGAACATTCAGCTGCAACTTCTGTTGAAGGAGCGGGAACGCCATTGCCGGTAAGAATGTCTGATACTTCCGTTCTGGCCTCGTCCCATAAACCACTTTTAATAAAGCTGTTCAGCAACATAGATCCTCCTTCTACCAACACCGAGTGAATCCCTTGTGATGCAATGATTTTCAGCATATTACCAAGCATGTTCTCGTCAAATTGCAGGTGAATATAAATCACTTTCTCTGTGCTTTCGTGTGGATTTTCTGTAAAAACGAGTGTTTTAACTGTTTGATCGAAAATTTTGTAATCCCGGGGAATCCTTCCGGTGCGGTCGAGCACGATGCGTATGGGGTTTTTCCCCGACCAGTTTCTGACGGTGAGCGAAGGATTATCCAAAACTACTGTGTTGGTGCTGACCATAATAGCTTGGTTTTCAGATCTGACTCGATGAGTCAGCTGTTTAGTCATATTGTCGGAAATTTGTAATGGTGGTGTGGTTGCATTTTCTCTTATCCTGTCAATGAACCCGTCTCTTGTCTGCGCCCATTTTAGCAGGACATAGGGTCTTTTTTCTTTTTGCCAGGTGAAAAAACGTTTGTTTAATTGGTAGCATGTATCTTCCAATATCCCTGTTACCACTTCGACTCCGGCATTTTTGAGAATTTCAATTCCTTTTCCTGAAACTTTCGGATTGGGGTCAAGTGTACCAACGACCACCCTCGGGATACCTTTTTCCACAATCAGGTTGGCGCAGGGAGGCGTCTTTCCGAAATGAGAACAAGGTTCCAGATTTACGTAAAGGGTTGATTCTGTAAGTAAAGACTCGTCTTTTACAGCATGAATAGCATTAGGTTCTGCATGAGACTCTCCGAATCTTTGGTGAAACCCTTCGCCAATAATACGGTCATTGTGCACCACAACTGCGCCGACCATGGGATTCGGAGCAACATAACCAGCTCCGTAGGCAGCCAGTTGCAAACAACGATACATGTATTTTTCTTCGTAATTCATTTTTCTTATCTTTGCATCTATGCAACATGCTATAAAACTGATTCGGGACGAACTTGCAGCATTTTATCCAGATGTAGAGCTGCAATCTGTCAGCCGTTTGCTGATATCAAAAATCACAGGCTATAATTTTACTGAAATTCTGGTTAACAAAAATACAATATTTTCTGAACATCAGCGGGAAATATTAAAGAATTATCTGGAAAAACTCAAAAATGGCATGCCCGTGCAATATGTGCTTGGCGAAACGGAGTTTTGCGGACTGAATTTTAAGGTGAATGAGTCGGTGCTGATTCCCCGTCCTGAAACAGAAGAACTGGTAGAGTGGATTGTAAAGGAGGCTGAACCCGGTAGCGTGGTGTTGGATGTGGGTACAGGTAGCGGGTGTATTGCCGTTGCTCTTAAACATTTTCTCCCAGCTTCGAATGTTTATGGTTGTGATATTGCGTCAGATTCTTTAATAACGGCTCGTGAAAACGCAGAGAAAAATAATGTCCGGGTGTTTTTTTTTCAAACAGATATCCTGATGGAAAAAAAATCAGACAGAAAATATCAAATTATTGTAAGTAATCCTCCTTACATTCCATTACAGGAAAAGGAAATGATTAGGCCTCATGTGAAAAACTTTGAACCGGGAAGAGCATTGTTTGTTCCAGATGATGACCCTTTGCTTTTCTACCGGAAAATTGCACAGTTTGCTTTGTCTAATTTAATTCCCGGAGGAAAATTATTTTTTGAGGTACACCGCGATTATGGTAAAGCTTGTGTAACCATGTTAGAAGAAATGTCTTTTCAACATGTACAGCTTCGCAAAGATATTGCCGGAAACGAAAGAATGATAAAGGGGAGATCAACGACCTGAAATCAGTATTGCATTAAACTTTTTTCTGCATGTTGAGTCTAACAAGTTCTTAAACTGAATAATGGATAATTGCTTTTATTAATTAATGGCTGATAAAGAAGATAATGACATATTGACTGGTCTGGCTGATTCTAAAACAAAGGCACAGGTTTTTTCGAAACTTGTGCGATTGTATCAGGAGCGGTTGTATTGGCATGTCCGGAAAATGGTGTTGTCACATGAGGATGCCAATGATATCCTGCAGAATACTTTCATGAAAGCGTGGAGCGGAGTGGCAAATTTTAGAGGAGATGCACTGGTATCCACCTGGTTGTATAGAATTGCTACCAACGAGACACTTACTTTTCTTACGAACAAAAGGATACGGAATATGGCTGGGATAGATGATTTGGAAAGCATGCTGCTGAATCAGTTACATGCAGACACTTATTTCTCAGGCACCGAAGTTGAAATAAAATTACAGGAGGCCATCCTCACACTTCCCGAAAAGCAACGATTGGTTTTTAATATGAAGTATTTCGATGACCTGACTTATGAACAGATGGAGAAAATCCTGCAAACATCGGTTGGAGCGCTTAAAGCGTCTTATCATCACGCAGTTAAGAAAATCGAAAAATACTTGTCAGAAGACAAATTGGCATTAAATGATCAGACAGGATAACAATGACTTTAACGCTAAAGTTTTAAACCTTTTTGTTTTATGGTGGTCTAAGAAAATGTACAAAGATTAAGATGGAAAGAAAATCAACGATACTGGATAAAATGGGGAATAAAAATCCCTTTACAGTTCCTCAAAATTATTTTGAGGACTTTGCTGCTGAAATGGACCTTAGGATTTCAGCGAAGCAGACAACACTGAAGAAGCTCATAAAGCCGTGGGTGTATATGGCTGCCATGTTTATTGGCTTATTCCTTATAGGAAACCTTTTTTACGCTATCTATCACCATAATAAAACCAAACAGGCTGATTTGTATGAGATATATGTTATGTCACAAATGGATCAGTCGGTTTTATTTGATTATTATGTTATTGAAACTTCAGAAGAAGAACAATCATCAGAATAAAATGTTATTATCGTATGAAAACAAAATTGTTAACTGTAACTATCCTGATGCTTTTGTTAGGTGAGTTAAGTGCCCAAACAAGAAATCCCCGCATTTCAAAAGAAGAAATTATCAACCGAAAATGGACTTACATCCAGGAAAAATCAGCTTTATCAGCAGCTGATGTTGTTAAAGTAGAACCCATTTTCCGGGAAACGGAAATGGAACTGTGGGAATTAATTGGAAAAAACAGGGAGGTGTTTAAGAACAACCGACGCCGGAGTCCCCAAACAGCTATAAATTACGAAGCCATTAATGAAGCTGTTGTTAATTTTGAGGTAGAGAATGCACAGATTCAGTATAAGTATTATCTGAAGCTTAAGAAAATTCTTCCCGCACAAACAATCAACCGTTTGCTAACTGCAGAAAGGGCGTATAAAAGGGAGTTGATGCAGAGAGCTCCCGGTAAACAAAGGGGACAAAAACCTCAGGAGTGATTGATGAAATGCTGTAAAATATTAGAAATGCCTGTAATTGATTTTTAGTTAATTACGGGCGTTTTTGTTGTTTTACATACCAGTAAAACAGCAAGCACGAGCTTATTCCTATTGCCACATAAAAAAAATAGTTTATCTTTGCAAACCGAAAACACAGGGTACTTTGGCCGAGTGGTTAGGCACCGGTCTGCAAAACCGTCTACGGCGGTTCGAATCCGCCAAGTACCTCGCAGAAGGATGTCTATTAAGTCGCGGGCTTTTAGACATCCTTCCTTGTTTATGCATGGAAATGATGTATAACAAACGATTTCAGATATATTAGCTATTTTCGTTTTGAATAAAGGTCGATATGCCTGTTATTTTTGTATTTTTGCAGACAGAATATCCCAAATCGCATGTTAATAACATTCAACATACATTTTGTCACCCAATGGGGCAGTAACATTCAATTGCTGTTAATAGAACAGGATGAGTTGGGTGAGAAATGTGTTGTCCGGTACGAAATGGTCTGCGATCAAAATTTTTTCTGGAAAAAAGAGCTTGTTTTTGATGACGGAATTACAGCGATTCATTATCAATACGAGTTAATTGATGTTTCAGGGAAAATAACCCGGGAGTCAGGTGATATGCGTGAATTGTTCCTTCCTACAGGAAAAGAGCGTGTCAACCTTCACGATTCCTGGCGCGATTCTTTTGGCGAAAGTCCTTTTGCCAGCACGGTATTCAGAAATTGTTACTTTAAACGGGAAGCAATCTCAATAAAAAAAGAGGAGGGAACTTTCCGCTTACAGCTTTTTTCTTTGCAGATGGAACCCAACAGGCACTTTGCTATTGTGGGCAATCAGGATTTTCTTGGGAACTGGGATGTGAAGAAGAAAATCAGACTTGATGAATCTCATTTCCCGGTTTGGTCAGTGAGTTTCGATCTTCGGGAAATCAGCTTTCCGCTCGAATATAAATACCTCATTGTGGATACAGCTACTGATGAGATGTTGGCGTGGGATGGTGGTCAGAATAGAAAAATTGAAAGTTTGCCTGTAGAAGGATTTCATATTGTGACCGATGAAAATTTTATTCGTACCATTCCTTCCTGGAAAGGAGCAGGTGTAGCTATTCCTGTCTTTTCATTGCGGAGTAGAAAGAGTTTTGGAACAGGGGAATTCTATGATTTGAAACTGATGGTTGACTGGGCAAATCTAACCGGTCAAAAAATAATTCAGATTTTGCCTGTTAACGATACGATTTTGTATCACAGTAATTACGATTCTTACCCATACAGTGCTGTATCTGTATATGCCCTGCATCCGATTTATCTGCATTTAGATGCAGTCGGAAAAATTAAAGATCCTGTTCGTAAAAACTATTTTGCAGAGCAGAAAAAAACGCTGAATGCCAAACCTTTTTCTGATTATCAACATGTGATGGATGTGAAATGGGAGTATTGTAAGGAAATATATCCTGATTTATCAAAAAAACTTTTCAAATCGGAGGAATATAGAAATTTCTTTGAAAAAAATAAGACCTGGCTCGTACCTTATGCTGTTTTTTCTTATCTGAGAGATAAAAACGGTACGCCGGATTTTTCTAAGTGGCCGGATTTTAATGTATATGATGCCGTTGAAGTCGAAGCATTTGCTTCTCCGGAGAAAGAGTATTACCCTGAAATTGCCATCTGTTATTTTATCCAGTTCTACCTGGACAAACAGCTGGTTGAGGTGCATGATTACGCACGCAGTAAGGGTGTTACAATCAAGGGTGATATACCTATAGGTGTGAGTCCCCACAGTGTGGATGTCTGGATGAAACCGGAGATGTTCAATACCAATATGCAGGCAGGTGCACCACCGGACGATTTTTCTGTAACTGGTCAGAACTGGGGTTTCCCTACTTACAACTGGGAATTTATGGAAAAGGATAATTACCACTGGTGGATTAAACGTTTTCAGAAGTTAGCCGAATACTTTGATGCTTATAGGATTGACCATATTCTCGGATTTTTCAGGATTTGGGAGGTTTCTCAACATGATGTGTGGGGACTGACCGGTAGTTTCAACCCTTCGCTGCCATTTACAGTAGAAGAGTTACAGCAACGAGGATTATACTGGGATGAAAACCGTTTTCTGAAACCTTATCTTAAAGAGCATGTATTGCATGCTACTTTCGGACAATATACTGCGGATGTTTTGCGGGAATATTTCGATCAGGACGGTTGGCAAAACTATAAGTTTAAACCAGCTTTCGATACCCAGAAAAAAGTGGAAGCACATTTTGCTTCGCCGGGGTATGATCTTAGTACCAGGGAAGTGATGATCAGGGATGGATTATATAGGTTACATTGCGAAGTTCTTTTTATCAGAGACACTCGGCAACCTGATAAATTTCATCCGCGGATATCCATGCACAGTTCAGCTACCTTCCGTGATCTGCCTGATGAAATCCGTCGCTTGTTGGACAGTATTTACGTGGATTATTATTATCATCGTCATAATGAATTATGGAAAGAACAGGCGATGAAAAAACTACCTATCCTGATTGCTTCAACAAAGATGTTAGTGTGTGGGGAAGATTTGGGGATGGTGCCCGATTCTGTGCCGGATGTAATGGACAAACTCGAAATTCTCAGCCTGGAAATTCAGCGCATGCCGAAGAAACCACACCATGAGTTCGCGATGCCTCAGGATGCCCCGTACCGATCGGTTTGCACGACTTCGACGCACGATATGAACCCTATCCGTGCCTGGTGGCGTGAGGATAGGAGTATTACCCAGCGTTTTTACAATAAAGTGCTTGGTATTCAGGGAACTGCTCCGGAACAATGCGAACCGTGTATTGTAGAAAAAATTATCAACCAACACCTGGAATCGAATGCCATGCTGGTGATTCTTCCCTGGCAGGACTGGATGGCCATCGATGGAAAATATGTGCATGCAGACCCGGAATCCGAACGTATTAACGTGCCAAATAATCCGGGAAATTTCTGGTGTTACCGTATGCATGTCAGTCTGGAAGATCTGCTGAAACTGAATTCGTTGAACGAACAAATTAAAAAAATGGTTGCCGTCAGTGGAAGATGAATTAGTGATTAGTGTAAAAAATAATAATAAGCAAAACAGTATAAAATCATGAGTGATCAACGTTATAATCTACGGGGAGTTTCAGCATCTAAAGAAGATGTGCACAATGCAATCAAGAACATTGATAAAGGCCTTTATCCCAAGGCTTTTTGTAAGATAGTGCCTGATTTTCTGGGCAATGATCCTGCATATTGCAATATTATGCATGCGGATGGCGCCGGCACAAAGTCTTCATTGGCCTATATTTACTGGAAAGAAACCGGCGACTTGAGTGTTTGGAAAGGTATCGCCCAGGATGCTTTGATCATGAATATTGATGATTTGCTTTGTGTGGGCGCTACAGATAATATTTTGTTGTCTTCCACTATTGGCAGAAACAAGAACCTGATTCCCGGTGAAGTGATATCAGCCATTATTAATGGAACTAATGAGTTGGTGAAGGAACTTGCCGAAATGGGTGTGAATATTTATCCTACGGGAGGCGAGACCGCTGATGTGGGTGATCTGGTGCGTACCATCATCGTGGACAGTACCGTAACCTGCCGCATGAAGCGGGTGGATGTGATAGACAATGCTAATATTCGTCCGGGGGATGTGATTGTAGGGTTATCTTCTTCTGGTAAGGCTACATATGAAAAAGAATACAACGGGGGAATGGGCAGTAATGGGCTTACTTCTGCACGTCACGATGTGTTTGCCAACTACCTGGCCGAGAAATACCCTGAAAGTTATAATCCTGATGTTCCCCAAAACCTGGCTTATTCCGGTTCACGTAAATTGACTGATATGATTGCAGAAACCGGTCTGGATACAGGTAAACTCGTACTTTCACCTACTCGCACTTATGCTCCGGTTATAAAAAAAATACTTGCCGAATTACGTCCGGCCATTCATGGCATGGTGCATTGTTCGGGAGGAGCGCAAACAAAAATTTTGCATTTTGTGGAACAACTTCGGGTGGTGAAAAACAATCTCTTTCCGGTACCGCCTTTGTTTCAACTGATTCAGAAGGAGTCCAATACCGACTGGAAAGAGATGTACAAGGTATTCAATATGGGTCACCGGATGGAAATTTATCTACCTGAAGAGCAGGCAAACAAGGTAATTGAAATTTCTCGTTCATTTAATATTACTGCTCAGGTTGTCGGATATGTTGAACAATCGGAACGGAAGGAGCTTATTATTGAAAGCCCTTTCGGAACTTTCCATTATTGAAGTAAATGAGTAAGATTAGTGGTGAAAAGTTTCACCGAGATAGCAAGCAAGATGATTCCAAAGAACTTTCGAAGAATGTATATACCTGCTTCTCCAAATAATTTTTCGATCCGGTCGGTTGATTTCAATACCAAGTAAACGAAAGCAAGGTTTAATACCAGTGCTATAATGATGTTTTCCATCTGATATTCAGCACGTAGTGAAAGTAAGGTAGTAAATGACCCGGGTCCGGCTATCAGCGGAAATGCCAAAGGAATAAATGAAGAGCTGTTTTTAGGACCATTATTTCGGAAGATCTCGATATCTAAAATCATTTCTATGGCAAAGATGAAAATAATCAAGGCACCGGCAACAGCAAAAGACTGAATATCAACGTTAAAAAGGTTGAGAACACCTTCACCTGTAAATAAGAACAATATTAAAATAACCAGCGCAATAAAACTTGCCCAGAAAGCATAAATTTTGTTGTCTTTTTTCTTTATGTTTAAAATAATTGGGATTGAACCCAGTATATCAATGATGGCAAAGAGCACCATAAAAGCACTTGTGATCTCTATAAAGCTGAAGTTCATAAATTGAATTGTTTAATAAGTTGTTGATTGATTTTTTTTCTTTTTTTATCGAAAATCCATCCCCATTTGTTAAAGTACCTGATCAGGTTCCAGCTGTGTACCAGCATCATGTAAAAACTTTTGTAAGAACTTTGGGCATGATGATGCACTACTGAAACCAGGGGGTAGAAAACAGTTTTGTAATACGTTCCAATCCTGCGTGTTAAGTCAATATCTTCGGGATAAAGAAAAAAACGCTCATCAAACAAGCCGGCTTTTTTCAGGGCTTCGGTTCTCAAGAGCATAAAACAACCTGAAAGATATGGAACCTCCATGATTTTGTCGTATCCGGAATTGCGCATTTCAAACCTGTTCATGCTTTTACTTGTCCATTTCTGTGGAAAAAATCTTCTGAAGATCAGATCTAAAGGAGTAGGAATAAGCTTACACAGATATTGCGTTTCGCCTGACGGGTACACTACCTTGGGCATCAAGTGACCGATGTCTTTGTTTTGTTCCAAATACACTACCATTTTTTTCAGTACCTGTGCGTCCATCGTGATATCCGGATTAACGACCAGGTGATAGGGTATGCCGGCTGCAATTGTTTTCCGCAGGGCAATATTATGTGCGGCACCATAACCAATGTTTTTTCCTGTGAAAACATAAGTCAAGCCTTCCCGTTTAAAATCAACAGCAGGAACAGGTGAATTATCTATGATGTAAATTTTATCAACGACATCCGATTCTAACAGCGAACGAATCAGTAATTCCGTCTCGCCGAAAAGATGCTTATATATAACGATAGAAACGTTCAACATGTTTATTCCTCTTTGCAATCAGATGTCGTATTTCTCCATCTTATCGCTGATGCGGACATCTTCTTTAGCACTTTGAATTTTAAGATAAGTCATCAGGCTGTCAGCTCCGGCAGCATAACAAGCTTCTTGTGCTTTTTTTACTACCGTCATGATTTCATCATAGCTACCTTCCATTACGGTTTCAAAAGGCGTTACCCGGTATTTTAATCCTGATTTTTCTATGACCCTGATGGCCTTATCTACGAGGGCATATGGATGTTTGTTTTTTGATGCCGGCAAAATTTGCAGGGCGATGTTAACAATGTTTTGCATATTTATTGAATAAAAATGTTGTGCAAATGTAATAAAAAAAAATCACTTTACTCCAGGTGTTCTAAA
>Ga0265294_10004957_pt1 | contig 16362 bp, 7 predicted proteins | sample MunlanPumphouse3_FD_192504 | JGI IMG/M metagenome (GOLD analysis project Ga0265294, IMG submission 192504) | Groundwater microbial communities from a municipal landfill in Southern Ontario, Canada - Pumphouse #3 | ecosystem: Environmental > Aquatic > Deep subsurface > Groundwater | place...
TAATGCAGTCGATGAAATTCCGAGTGACACCGACTGCCGTAATAGTCTCAGTTCTTCTTGCAGTTCTGATTGCTGCCTGTGTCATCGTGTTTCCATTCCCTCAATTTGCCCAGAACAGCGTAGAGGCATTGCTTGAAAAGATTGATCTGCCCGATCCGCTTTCATTCAAGTTCGGTTCAATGGACAGGATGTTCTTCCAGAAGCTTGTTTTCCATGATGTGGAACTTGATGTGGATGGCCAGAGCATTCTCAATGCGAGCAGCCTAGAGCTGTCTGCATCTCTTCAGAGCCTCGTGAAGCACATATTCACTGGAGAAGATGTTTACGATATCCGGCTCAATTCGCCTGTGATAACCCTCGATGATGAGCAGCTTCAGAAACTACTTGATGCGGTGAAGAATCAGGGTTTGGCCAAAGAAAGCCAGTCAGATGAAAGCTACGTGATGGACCTGGATCAGTATTCCTCTGACCTCAAGACCAGCTATAAGATGGCACTAGACGAAAGGAATCGGAATGAAATCGATGGTTCGGATAAGAAAGGAAAGCTCATTTCCTCTTTAATCAGCAGGACTGGACTCAGGCTCTGGATCGTGGATGGAAGCGCAGAAGTCAATTTGCAGGGAATTCATCTCAAGGCGTCGGAACTGGAAAGCGCGCTGTCTCTGAAACCCGGGCTTGAATTCATCTCGGCCAACATCAATGCAGGACAGCTTGAAGGCATGGATCTGAATGCAAAGGGCCTCAAAGTTGCACTTGATAGCAGCATGAAGCTTTCTCTATCTTCAGAACGCCTGACTTATGGGCTTTTCAGCATAGATGGTCTTTATGCCGAAGCCCAAGCCGGTGCATTGATTGATAAGTACATTCTAAAGAAGGACGATGCCGGTTCTGCTTCAGGCTTGGTATATGCAAAGAAAGCTCAAGGGGAAGTGCAGGGCATCAAGGCAGAAGCAGGTGAGATTTCTGTTTCGGGAAGCTATGGGCTTTCTGATGGCAATGCGGTTCTCAGTGCTTCGGCGTCATCATTGAATGCTTCGGGTTCTGGATGGGATGCCAGTGCAGGGAGCTTGATTATTGCATCAGATGGAATGCCTTCTGGAAGCTTGAATTATACGGTGACTGCATCCGATGTATACGGCAGGTATAAAGAGCAGTCCGTGACTCTTGCTTCGGTTTCAGCAAAAGGTGATGCCGTTCTGGACAGCCTTAAGTTCACAGGAAATGCTTCCCTCTATGGGCTTTCAGCTCTTGGACTTGATAGGTTCGGAGTACCGTTGGCTCAGGTTTCAGAGCTTTCCCTTGATTATTATATTACTCCACAGGTACTCAGAGGAGATGCTTTTGCGTCGGTCTCTGGGGAGGCAGACAGCAAGTTTGCAGGAAAGTTCTCGATGAACCTTCTCTGTGACTTCAGCTTCAGTTCCAAAGAGGAGTTTTCGGGCAATGCCGAAATCAGCAGTCTCGATCTTGAGTCGCTTCCAGATGCTATAAGCCTGAGTGCCTCATGCTCGAAGAATCCTCTTGAGAATGCCAAGGCTTCTGTGTCTGCAAGCATCGGCGATGCGGTGAGGATCCAGGCAGATTTGGATCTTGGAACCATGACGGGAAAGGCTTCCGGAAGACTTGAGGATTTCAAGCCATCTAGATACAGCCGTTTCTATTCGATGCTTCCAGAAGAAGCAAGGGCGATGATTTCGGATGATACAGAAGCCGATCTGTACTTCAATGGCGAATTGAGAGGGACGGATCCGCTTGAAGCCGCTTCTTTCTTTGATCTCGCTGTAAGGAATTTCCACCTTGGCAAGGAGAAGCTCAACTTCTCGGTTTCTTTCAATGGCGCAGCAGATGGGAACCGCCTTTCTGTGGACAAGCTGATCCTGGCTAGCGATCAGTACCGCTTGGATTACGACGGAAGCATAAGCACTGATGCTATCGGAATCGATGGCACTCTTTCATTGAAGAAAGCAATTGATGCTTCCGAGCTAGCATCTCTTCAGATTTCTTCACTGCAAAGCCGCTCATATGGATTCACTCTGCTGCTGGCTCAGAATCCGGATTTTGACTTCTCAGGGACGCTGGGAATAGGTGAGGATTCTGTTTTCACGATTGATTCTGCTCTTAAGTACAGCAATGCTTCATATGATGTGAAGGCCTCTCTTGATTTTGCCAGCCTTGCGTTCAGTGCTTCGACACAAGGACTGGAGCTTTCTGCTAAGTATCAGGACAGCAGGCTCAGCATTGATGCCGTTCTTGATGATTTCCAGCTGAGGCTTCCCGGAGGTAATAACTGGAATCTGAACCTGAACCTATCAGGGCTGTACAGAACGGACAGCGACTTGTTCAACCTCGACATTAATGATTTTTCTCTGTCAGGAGACAAGTTCAAGATGCTTGGATTCGATCTTCATGCCGACACGCAGCGTTTCACTTTGAACCGGATACGGTTCGGAAATGATCTTGATGATCTGTTTACCGGCAATGCATGGGCGGATTACCAGAGTCTGGACAAGCTCTTCGATGAATCCTCATCTGCTGCTGTTGATCTTTCAAGTGCAGAAGGAGAGTCAATCCAGGCTTCATTTGTTGAGGGACGGTATCTGGTTGAGGCAAAGAAGTTCAATCTGGAACGGTTCGGCGGAACGGGAATCGTCGATGCTTCGATGCTTGGACGCAAAGCTCAGCCAGCCTATGGGCATTTCTCCTATGGCAAGGGAGATGACTATGCAGCTGCTGATCTGATTCTCGGAAAGGATTCTTATCTGATACACAATGTCGATTCTTCGTTCGGAGGGATTGATTTCGGAAGCTCATCCATCAGCTTCAATCCTGCAACTGGCCATGTGATTTCTGATATTGAGGCTTCGCATTCAGTTTCATTCTATCCAGGGGACAAGACATACATTTTCAAAGGGGTGCTGGATGCAGATGCTTCTTCCATTGCAAAGGAAGTTGGCAGTTTCTTTGATTCGGTGAAGAAATCACCGCTTTCACTGCTGGATTATTCCTTTGATTCTTCAGCGCTGCTTGATAACCTTTCTGCAAAGTTCTCAATCGAGCAATTCAGCCTTGGCGATTCCAGCTTCAAGCCTGATGAATTGGATCTCAAGCTGGAGAAGAACAAGGCATTTGCCAAAGGTCAGTACATCGATGCATCATACGAGCTGGACAGCAATCAGTTCAGTCTGGATCTCGACCCGATCTGGGGGCTTGGAATTACTGCACAGGGCATTGCGGATCTGGAAAACCTTGACATTGAAGTTTCGTCCTTGAACATTCCTATGGTTATTATAAACGACCTTGCCGATCTTTCAACGGAACCTGTGGAAGACGGGGTCATCACCGGTTCGTTGATTGCAACCGGCAGCATTGATGACATTCAGCTGACTGGAATGCTTTATGCTGACAAGTTCTCGATGTCTGTTTTCTGGGTGCCTGATACTGTATTCACAGCAAGCAATGCATCCATTGCCTTGGCAGGAACAGAGTGCTTCCTTGCTGATACAAGGGTGGAAATCTTCAATAAAAAGACATTCCAGCGGTCTTATGGTACGATTTCTGCTTGGATGAACATTGCTCCATTTGGATATGATGTGTATGTAAAGCTTCCCGATTCTGTAACGATTCCTCTTTGGGTTCCAGTTCTTGAGGTAAGTCTTGATGCAACAGCGGATGTAGGTGGCTCGGTTCATATAGGATATGACGGCACCGACTATCTCAGCGGTCCTTTGACGCTTTCGAACATGCTGATTGACTTCGACCTGACTGACAAGGATGTACCCAAATGGTTCTCGAAGGTCAAGGGTCTTTCTGATTTCACATTCGATATAGATTTCCTAAAAAACAATTCAGTCTGCTATCCTAATACGAGCAATCCAATCCTGAATCTGAAGATAAACGAGAATGACAGGATTTCCATTGATTTCAATTCGACAACATTGAAGCTCGACGCTTCAGGTTCGATTTCTCTTCGAGGCGGGGAGATCTATTATTTCCAGAAGGACTTCCTCATCACTGAAGGAAAGATATCTTTTGGAGAGGGTCTCCTCTCTCAGACAGGAGATTTGAACATTTCGATTGACCTCAGGGCAAAGATGCGGGACTATGACAGCAGCGGCAACAAGGTCGATATCTATCTGAATCTCCAGAATTCTTCACTGACGAATATCGAGCCTCATTTCACGAGTATTCCGTCGCTTCCTGAAGATCAGATACTGCAGATGCTCGGCGAAAGCATCCTTCCAGATTCGGTTTTCAACACTGCTTCGATGAGCCTTTCATCCATTGCATCAGTGACTGTTGCGGCTGCAGAAGCAGTAGGAAAGCTCGGATTGATCCAGACAGGAGCGGCGAACCTCGGGCTTACGAACATCATAAGGGACTCGCTGGGATTGGATATTTTCTCCATCAGAACCAATTTGCTTCAGAATATTGTGATTGATGCACTTCCAGGAAGTGTCTTCAACTCTGATCTTTCGCCGATGTCCAAGTACCTCAATGGAACAAGCATCTATGCTGGAAAGTACCTTGCACAGGATATCTTCTTCCAGACCACGATAAGCCTTGCTGCTGATTCAAGCGGAGGAGGCTTCATTTCAAATGACCTGAAGCTTGATCTTGAAGTAAGCGTTGACTGGGACAACCCGCTTGCGACTTTCACAATCTTCGCTCAGCCTGAAGAGTTGTCCGTTTTCAATCTTTTCGATACTATGGGATTCAGTGTAACCAAGAGCATTCAGTTTTGATTATCAATAGATTACGGGAGTTCAAATGAATAAAAGAAAAATACTGGCAATTCTTTCAATTGTCTTGATATTCGCTTCGTTCTCTGCAGCTGCAGCAACTGATGATATGACCGGAAAGATCCTTCAGGAGATCAAATACGACGGTCTTGTTCATATTTCAAGCACAACGGTGGATGATGCGATTTTTTCGTATATCGGAAAGCAGTACACTGACGATCTTTTCCTTGAACTCGTGGGAAAGCTCTACGATATCGAAGGCGTTTCATACATTGACATAGCATCGGATTTCATTGCTGATTCGGGCAATATTTCCGTGAATTTCACTTTCCATGAAATACCAACGGTCTCCTCAATAACCTTCACTGGCAACTCGAAAGTCAAGACTAAGGATATTCAGGATGGTATCAAATCCGTTGCTTCAGGCAGTTTCTTCGATGCGACGATTTCTTCAAAGCTCAATCTTCCGGTGAGTGAGATTTCAGCCGTATATAAGAAGAAAGGATTCGAGACTGTTGATGTGATTCCTTCCTATACGGAGGATCAGGCAGCAAATACCGTTTCGCTTTCCTTCGAGATAACCGAAGGTGTCCAGCAGCGGGTAGTGGAGATTGCTTTCGAAGGCAATTCATTTGCTAAGGCTACGGTTCTCAACGCTCAGGTTTCATCAAAGGTCAAATCCTTGTTCAACGCCGGCTATCTTGACAAATCCACTACAGAACAGGATTCAAAATCCATTGTCGGCTATTACCAGAAAAACGGGTTCATCGATGCTCTTGTAACAGACATAAGGTATGAAGTCATCGAACCGGACGAAGGCAAGAAACCAAAGGACTATCAGGAAATCAAGGTTGTCTTCGTAATAGATGAAGGGCTGCAATGGAAGTTCGGCGGGCTTGATGTGACAGGCAATGCTGTATTCTCCGATGATGAGATAGATGCTTTGGTTACCATGGAACCAGGATCTGTTGACAATCTTGAAACACTGTCTTCAGTTATCACGTCAATCACGGACCTGTATTACAATGATGGATATATCTATATGTCACCGAGTCTCAACGAGCAGCGTGACGACCAGAATCTTGAAGTCAAGTATACGCTTTCGCTCGTCGAGAACGGTCAGGCTTCAGTTTCGAAGATCGTGTTCAACGGGCTTGAAAAGACCAAGGAGTATGTATTCAAGCGTGAAGTTCAGCTCAAGGAAGGGCAGGTGTTCTCCAAGGCAGATCTTATTACCAGCTATCAGAATCTTTACAATACCGGTCTTCTGACAAACCTTTCTTACAAGCTTGATACTGACCCGAACGGAAAGGATGTTATTGTAGAATTTGACCTTACCGAAGGCAAGCAGATGGACATCCAGTTCGGCGCCACATTCGGAGGCAATGTCTCAGGATTCCCTGTTTCCGGCTTCCTCAAATGGAACGACGGCAACCTTGCAGGCACCGGCCGTGACCTTGCGGTGAGCACTACGCTTTCTCCTGACACCCAGTCTGTAGAGCTTTCTTTGGGTGACGACTGGTTCGGCAATAAGAGATGGTCCAACAAGATCGCGTTGTCTTTTTCCAGATCATCAATAGATGATGATTATCAAGTCGGTCTAGGATCCAAGAGGGATGACGGAAAAGCCGATACTTATGCTTATCCGCTTGGCTATTCAAGCTATGAAGCCTACAAGGCAGCGGATTTTGCATCTCCTGATTCAAATTATCTGATGAAGTACAATCTGCTATCATTCAGCCTCGGCTATACAACAGGATATACTTTTGTATTCCAGCCTGGACGTCTAGGGTTCTCGTCAGGCCTTTCTATCGGATTGAACCGTGCCTATTACGACAAAGCCAAATACAATCCATTTGAAGAGCTTATCTTCAAATACGGACAGAGATGGCAGTTCTCGAACAAGCTTTCGCTTGGATTCCAGTGGGATGGGCGAGACCTCGTCTACTATACGACAAAGGGCTACGTTCTGAGCCAGACATTCACATATGCAGGAGGTCTGCTCGGCGGGCTTTCGAACTATATCAAGTCTGTAAGCTCTGCTGCTGGATACATCAAGCTCTTCGGGATCACGAACAAAGAGAACGTAACCAATAATTGTGTCCTGAGCGTTTCATCGACTTTCTCGATGATGCTTCCTCAGTTCTCCAGAAAGGATAGCGTCTGGAGCTGGAAAGCTGCTTCGGAAGGTGCAACGAAATACGAGATGCTCTACATCGATGGAATGACTATCGCACGTGGCTTTGATGTTACCTACGGCTTCTCGATGCTATGGGACAACTCTGTAGAGGTTTCCTACCCAATAGTACGGGATGTTCTTAATTTCGAGCTGTTCACTACTGCTACTGCTGGAAGCAAGACATTGGAGAATGCAACATGGAACAATCTTGGATGGTACTTTGCCGGCGGTGCTGGCGTGAAGCTCAAGATCGCAGGTTTCCCGCTTGGCCTTTACATTGTAAAGGATGCGACTTTCAATGTTGATAAGAGCGCTGGATTCGCATGGGACAACGGCAGCCTTTTCGGAGGCACGAAGCTTGTCCTTGCAATTTCTACCAGCTTGATCTAGAGGCGGGAATTGGCAGAGGACACACCGTTGATGCAGCAGTACTTTTCCATCAAGGAGAAGTACAAGGATGAGGTTCTGTTTTTCAGGCTTGGCGATTTCTATGAGATGTTCGATGAGGACGCCATTGAGATCTCCAGGCTTCTGAACCTCACTCTCACACATCGGAGTTCTTCACCGATGTGCGGGATTCCTTTCCATGCTGCGAAGAACTACATCAAGCGTCTTCTAGGTTTTGGAAAGAAGATAGCAATCTGCGAGCAGCTTGAGCTTTCGGACAAACCCAGCCAGATCGCCAAGCGCGAGGTCATCCAGGTCATAACTCCTGCCACTGTCGTGGAACAGGAGTTCCTGGAATCAGGTTCTTTCAACTATCTTCTTGCAATTTTCGGCGATACCTGTGCTTACTGCGACATTACCACTGGTGATCTAAGGCTCAAGGCTCTTTCAGAAACGGGAAGGATCGATTCGATTCTTACTGTAATGGAACAGATTCGGCCTTCTGAAATCATTGTCTGCGATGATGAATATTTCCTGAAGCCTGATTTCAAGGAAGCGCTTGATTCCCGCAAATGCATGATTGACAAGCTTCCAGCTTCGTATTTCTCAGTCAAAAGCGGTTACGATCTTCTCTGCCAGGCCACTGGCGCAGTAAGTCTCCAAGGCTTTGGAATCAAGGAGAACGACCGCCTTCTAGCTCCGGCAGGTGCTATTCTGAGGTATGTGAAGGAAACGGCTAAGATTTCAAGCAAAGCCTATTTCAACTGCTCAGTTGTAAGCGAGGCCGAGTATCTTCAGATTGATGAATCGACGAGGAAGAATCTTGAACTGTTTGAAAACAGCCAGGATCACAGCCAGAGGTATTCTTTGTTCGATACTATCTGCCGTACAGTCACATCCGGCGGCCGTAGGATGCTTGAAAGCTGGCTGAGCTTTCCGCTTGTGCGGATCGAGGAGATAGATTTCCGTCAGGACTGGGTGAGATGGTTCGTAGCAAACAAAGCCGAACTTGATGCTGCCCGTCAGGAGCTCTCGTCCACGATGGATCTCCAGAGACTGGCAAACAGGGTTGTGCTGAAGCGTGCTATTCCTCGCGATCTTGTTGGAATTAAGCAGACCCTTGGCTCTTTCTTCACTCTGATGCAGAGGCAAAGCGAAAAGTACGCTTCATTGCTTCCTGACAACCTTGATTCAGACAAGATCGGCAAGCTTGCCGATCTCATGATGGAGCTTGAGCATTCAGTAAGCGAGGAGTGCACTGGTCCGTTTCTCACAGGCAGTGTGATAATCGATGGCTATGACCCGGAGCTTGACAAGCATCGCAGCATGGTGAGCCGAAGCGATGAGCTCTTCGATCAGTATCTTCAGAAGATCAAGGCTGAGACAGGAATCACGATAATGCGGATTGTCTATTCCAGAGTTTCAGGTTATGTTGTCGAGGTTCCGAAATCACAGATTCCGAAGGTTCCTGATTCGTTCTTCAGACGCCAGACGCTTGTGAACTGTGAACGTTATACGACAGAAGAGCTTTCTTCTTTGGAAATCGAAAGCCAGATGGCTGCCTCTGAAGCAGAAAAGAGGGAGAAAGAGCTTTATGACAAGCTTCTTGAAGCTGCTGCTTCATATTCTTCCGAACTCAACAGCATCGGTCGCTTTCTCAGCACCATAGACTGCTTCCAGAGCTTTGCCTCTCAAGCGGTGATCGCTTCATACTGCTGCCCTGCTATTGTCAGTGATGATGTCCTTGAAATTCATGGCGGACGGCATCCTGTCGTAGAGAATAATCTTCCTCCTTCGGCCTTCGTACCAAACGATACGATAATGGATCAGCGCTTTTTCCTGATTACCGGTCCGAACATGGCTGGAAAATCCACCTATCTGAGACAGACTGCCTTGATTGTTCTGCTTGCCCATATCGGCAGCTTCGTTCCTGCCCAGAGTGCAGTTATTGGAATCACGGACAAGATTTTCTGCAGGGTAGGGGCTTCGGACAATCTTGCAAAGGGAGAGTCGACTTTCCTTGTTGAAATGCAGGAAGCTTCTTTCATAATAAGAACATGCACACGCAGGTCTCTTGTAATCATGGATGAGATCGGACGAGGGACGAGCACGCAGGAAGGAATGTCCATTGCATATGCAATCATCCGCTTCCTTCTGGAAAGAGGCTCGAAGACGCTATTTGCTACCCATTTCCATGAATTAGCCATGATGGATACCACTGGAATGGCTCTTTACACCCTTTCTGTGAAGGAAACCCCTTCAACTATTCAGTTCCTGCGTAAGCTTATTCCAGGCACTGCAAGTTCTTCCTACGCTCTTCATGTTGCCCGAATGGCAGGGATACCTGCTTCGGTGATTCGTGAAGCAGCGAAGTTCCAGAAGAAGCATTTCGCAGATTACGGAACAGGAGTCCAGGATTCGCTTTTTGCCGATGCACCGGATTCGGAGCTTAGGGACAGTCTTGAAGAGGCAAGGCTTTCCAGCATCAAGGCCGAGGAGCTTGTTCATGAAATCCTTGATTTCGATATTGACAGCTCCACTCCATTTCAGGCCATGGTCGAGCTTCAGAAGCTCAAGGAAAAGGCCAGATGCTTCTGAGCCGATGTGTTTTATGCAATGAGTTTTCCGATGGACATGCCTTGTGCCCAAGCTGCTGGGAAAAGATAAGCAATCAGTTCTATGACAAGGCTTTCAAGCGCTGCCCTGAGTGCTACAGCCTTGTTCCGTTCGAAGATCATCGTTGCCGTTTCTGCTCTTCGCATCCGCTTAGTAAGATCTTCATCATCAGCCCTTATGAAGGCATTTCCAGGAAAATCATTGAGGACATAAAGTTCTCGGGTTTCAAGCGCGGCATTCCCGCAGTTGCAGAGGTCTTTCGCTATCACATTGAAAGCCTTCATCTGGAAGGAGGTGTCAGGATCGTTCCTGTACCTGCAAGCGCAAGCGGCTTGAAGCGAAGAGGGTTTGACCAGATGAAGCTCATTGCACGGAAGATCGGGCTTCCTTGGACACCCGCCCTGAAACGCAAGGCGGACATTGAGCAGAAAAGCCTTTCCCGCAAGGACCGGATCAATGAAATGGACAAGATGTTCTCAATTTCAAAGGAAATTTCGGACTGCTGCGAGAAGAACATAATACTCATTGATGATATCTGCACTACAGGAACAACCATGTTCTCTGCAATGGATGCTCTTTCCTTATCTGGCAAGAATCTGATAGGAATGGCATGGCTTGGTTTTGTCCACGGCTAAATGGTGCAATTATCATCTGGTACAAACCTGAAATGATTTGTTCTCTGGCATGCTAAAGATGTATTTGTTTTGGTCAATCCCGCATTCTTCGCCAAAGTATCTGCATAAACTTAATCTTCCTTATTTAGGGAAGTATTCATGCTGGTAACTCGAGCTTTATCCCGAATTATTCAGATTGAGCATCTGCGTTAGAATTTGTTTAGATTCGTTAGATCAGTTATCTGCGTTAGAATCGTTAGATCAGGCAGGAGTGGTAGTTCATCAATTTGAAGAATTGTAAAACAGGTAATAATTTAAGGGTTCAAGGGAAATAATCATATACGGACTACACAATTATCAGGTTTTTGGCTGTTCTGGTTGACAATAATCAATGAAAAACTGTATATTGACGTTAGATTTACTGTATTAAAGGATAAGGGATCGAAAGTTTCGGTCCCTTTTTTGTGGATTATGCTGAAGGACGAGATTAGAAAGAGCGAATTGTTTATTGACTTGTCAAGCGTACTTGAACCTATGGGCATCAAAATCGTTGCTGTCAATGCCTCGGAACTAAACGGCACTGTCAATGTTTCCCTTGCGATAATGAAAAACGAGGGAAATGTGAATGTCGATGACTGTGCGGATGTCTATCATATTGTGTACCCGAGGCTTTCAATCAGATACGAATCCAGGGATCTGAACCTTGAAGTAACAACGCCGGGGATCCAGCGGGTGTTCAAGGATTACTATGAATTCGAGCTGTTTGCCGGGCAGAGATGCAGGATTTATGATAGCGGGCGAAAGGCTACTTTCACCGGTGTCATTGATTCTTCTTCGAATGGCGCCGTCGTTCTGTCCGACTGGAAGAACGAAGACAGTGCTGAGACCGGTGATAAGCTTCAGATCAGCTTTGCTGACGTATATAAAGCCAAATTGGATTATAAATGGGAGGATGTTAAGTGATGTCCGGATTGCGAGATGCTATTAATGATATTGCAGATGAGAAAAGCATGACTGTAGATCAGGTCAAGGAGACGATTGAAGAATCGCTTCTTGCCGCTTATAAGAAAAAGTACGGTGTTGATGACAATGCTGTCGTTACTTTTTCCGATGATCTTGACGAAGTGACTCTTTCTTCTCGTAAGCGAGTAATTGATGAAGCTGAGGACGACCTTGATCTTGTTCATGAGATTTCCCTGGTGAAGGCAAAAGAGCTTGATCCAGATGCAGAAGCAGAGGATGAAATGCTCATTCCTGTGGATCTGTCGGCATTTGACAGGGGAAGCGTCCAGAGCGGAAAGCAGAAGGCGCAGCAGACTCTGCGTGATATCCAGAAGGATGAAATCTATTCCGAGCTCAAGAAGAAGGAAGGACAGATAATCATCGGTGTTCTTCAGAGCGAAAGAGACGGAGACTTCTTCATAGACCTTGGTAAGACTCAGGGGCTCATGCCTCGTAGAAACCAGAGTCACAGGGATTCCTACCAGAAGGGAGACAAAGTAAAATGCCTTCTTGAAAGCGTCATGCCAGACGAGAGAAATCCAAGGATGCTTCGTATAATTCTTTCCAGAACAAGCGATAAATTCGTAGAAAGATTGTTCGAACAGTATATTCCTGAGCTTCAGGGTACCGAACCATCGATTGGGATTGCAAAGATCGTTCGTGAAGCTGGCTACAGGACCAAGGTTGCCGTTTATTCCAAGAGAGGCGATGTCGATGCTGTCGGAACCTGCGTTGGACTTGGCGGACAGAGGATCAGGAACATCATCACGGAGCTCAACGGAGAGCTCATCGATGTGCTTCGCTGGGATCCTAACCCAAGCGTCTACATCCAGAATGCCCTTTCGCCAGCAAAAGTTTCTACTGTCTATATTATCGATGACAGGAAGAAGAGCGCTGTTGCCATAGTGGATGACGATCAGCTGTCGCTTGCTATCGGCAAGATGGGTCTTAACGTCCGGCTTGTGAACCGGCTCTGCGACTGGATGGTCGATGTGAAGACCAAGGATCAGTTTGCTGAAATGGATATTTCCAAGCAGGTTCACATGGCTGCTGACCAGCTGTTTGAGAATCCTGCTGAGAACCCGCCTGACTTCTCCGAGCCTGAGGAACATCCGCAGGTATCTGAAGAAACCGTTCAGGAAGAGCCGGAAGACGAGGACGAAGAACTTCAGCTTGATGAGCTTCCGATTTCCCAGGATATCATAAAGAAACTCAATTTCTACGACATTTATTCTGTCGAGGAATACATTGAGCTTACTCCTGAGGACATCGACAATATGCCGAAGTTCACTAATGAAGACAAGGAAGAAGTCGACAAGGTTCTTTCTGAGAATGTTGATTTCGTTGAAAGCGAAGAGAACGGCGAAGAGCAGGAAGTCTACAAGTGTCCGAACTGCGGCGCTGTAATAACAAAAGACATGACTGAATGCCCGCAGTGCCATGTTGGATTGAGTTTCGAGTAGAATAGGGATATAGTTGAATAGGAGATAGATTTTATATATATGAAAGAAGATGCACCAAAGGTAACATTGATCAAACAGCCTAGACCGCTCAAGGCGGAACCCTCCATGTCTGCAGCGCCTGTTGCTTCTGGAGAGAAAAAGAGAGTATTCATAAAGAAAAAGGTTGTGGTGCTTAAACAGAACAAGGAGACGGTTTCCTCATCTCCTGAAGAAGCTTCAGTTCCGACCCCAACTCCGGTTCAGCCTTCAGTGAAGCCTGAACCGTCTGCTGCTCCAGCAAGGACAGCCTCAGCGCCTCCTTCAAGGCCAGCGTCAGCTGCTCCTTCAAGGACAGGCTCAACGGCTCCTTCAAGGACAGCTCCTGCTGCTTCAGCAAGGACTTCACCATCGGCTTCGCTTGATCCTCTGAGAAACGGACCTGTCATAATCAGGGATGCAAACCTTCCCCCAATCAACTTCAAGCCAAATTCTGAGGTTCCGTCTTCAGGCGGGCCAAGGCAGATGGGCGTTGTTGGAGGTCGTGATTTCTCTGGAAACCGTGGCAGAAACGGCTATCAGCAGAGAGGCAACGGAAGGTATCCTAATTCCAGTGGTGGCAATTCCTACGGGAATAATAATGGCGGCGGTAATTCCTATGGGAATAATAACTACGGTGGCAATTCCTACGGAAACAACGGAGGGGGCTATCGCGGCAATTCTTATGGGAACAATTCCAGCGGAAGCAATACCTACGGCAATAATTATGGCAACAGACCGCGTAACTTCGGTCCTAGGCCTCCATATGGAGCTGGAAACGGCAACAGCCGTCCCGGTGGATTCCGTCCTTACAACAACAACGGAAGACCTGGTTTCCAGAATAACAGACCTGGCGGAGGATTCGGAGGAAGACCTCGTCAGGGCGGCTTCAGCGGAGGAGCTGGCGGTTTCAGAAAGCCTGCTACTTCAGAAGAGACTCCTATCGGGAAGACCAAGCGTGATTATTCCAACAGCAGGAAGAAAGAGAATAACGAACAGGAAGATTCTTGGGAATCAAGAAGAGAAGACCGTGATTCCGGTGCTTTCCAGTACAGGAGAAAGGAAGCTCATTCTGTTTCAAATGCTGTTCCTAAGTCAATTGATATTCTCGAGAACATTACTGTAAACGATCTTGCAAAGAAAATGAACCTGAAAGCATCGGAAATCATTTCCAAATGCTTCCAGCAGGGCATGATGCTCACCATCAACCAGCAGATTGATTCAGACACTGCGGCCTTGATTGCAGGCGACTACGGATGCGAAGTCCATATTGTGAACCTGTATGACGAGACTGTCATCCCGACAGATGCTCAGTCTGAAGAGGATCTCGAGCCGAGAGCCCCGATCGTAACGGTCATGGGACATGTCGACCATGGTAAGACCAAGCTTCTTGATGCTATCAGATCGACCCATGTTGCCGAAGGCGAATTCGGAGGAATCACCCAGCATATTGGTGCTTACAAAGTCAATATTCCTGAGAAGGGAGATATTGTGTTCCTGGATACTCCGGGCCATGCAGCATTCACTATGATGCGTGCCAGAGGAGCACAGATAACCGATATTGTCGTTCTCGTCGTGGCTGCCAATGATGGTGTCATGCCCCAGACTCTTGAGGCTATAGACCATGCAAAGGCTGCTAAAGTTCCAATTATCGTTGCTATAAACAAATGTGATCTTCCTGAAGCCAATCCGGACAGAGTCATGCAGCAGCTCACAACCCACGGGCTCACACCTGAGGAATGGGGCGGAAACACTCTGTACTGCAAGATTTCAGCGTTGAAGAAACTTGGAATCAATGAACTTCTTGATACGATCCTGCTTCAGGCAGAGATGCTTGATCTGAAGGCCGTACGCAACTGCCGTGCTGAAGGAAAGGTCCTTGAATCAAGGATTGACCAGGGCCGTGGAAGCGTTGCGACGATTCTGATCAAGAACGGCACCCTTCATGAGGGCGATTACTATGTCGTAGGGATTTATCCTGGCAGAGTGAGAGCCATGTTCGATGACCGTGGGAATAGGATCAAGGAAGCAGGGCCATCGACGCCAGTCGAGATTTCCGGACTTTCAGGATTGCCTATGGCAGGCGACCCGTTCCAGGTAACAGAGGACGAGAAGCAAGCCAGGCTTGTTGGAAACAAGAGGCAGGAGCTTGAGAGGCTGGGACAGGCGAAGAAGTACAGCAAGGTCACTCTTGACAATCTGTATGAGAAGATCAAGCTTGGAGAGATGAAGGAACTCAACGTCATCATAAAGGGTGATGTACAAGGTTCCGTCGAAGCTCTTCAGAAGGCTCTTGAGGAGCTTTCCAACGACGAGATCAAGCTCAGCGTCATCAGGGCAAGTGCTGGTGCTATCATTGAAAACGATATCACCCTTGCATCTGCCAGTGAGAATCCTGCAATTGTAATCGGATTCAATGTCCGTCCTACTCCGAAGGCTCTTCAGCTTGCCGAGCAGGAGAAGATCGATATCCGCAAGTACAATGTTATTTACGATGCAGTTGACGACATCAAGGCGGCCATGGAAGGCATGCTTGCTCCAGAAAGGTCTGAAGTCGATGTCGGAACCGCAGAGGTCAGACAGGTGTTCAGCGTTCCTAAGGTAGGAATCATCGCCGGTTCGATGGTTCTCACCGGATCTGTGAAGCGCAACTGCTTCTGCAGAGTGATACGCGATAGCATCCAGCTTAACAAGGATCTTGTGAAGATCACATCTTTGAAGAGATTCAAGGATGATGCGAAGGAAGTAGCTGCCGGCTATGAGTGCGGTATTGGAATCGAAGGTTTCGACAACCTTCAGGTGGGTGATACCCTTGAATTCGTCGAAATCAAGGAGACCAAGCGAACTCTGGAAGAGGCGAAGGGCGCAAAGCCTGATGTAGCTGCTTTGGCTTCGAACCCGAACAAGCCTGAAGAGAAGAAGACAAAATGAGCGAATACAGTCAGAAACGACTGGAATCCAGAATAGTCCAGTCAATAAACACGATGATTGTCCAGCATGAGATCAAGAATCCCATGCTGGGGGATTTCGTTTCAGTTACTGAAGCGAAGGTTTCCAAGGACAATGCCTATGCACAGGTCTTTGTTTCCTGCCTTGACCAGAAAGGAGACAATCTTCAGAAGGCCGTTGATGCTCTTCAGCATAGTGCGGGCTTCATTCAGGGACGGCTTGGCGCTGTTCTGAAGACTCGAAATACTCCGAAGCTTTCATTTGTTCCGGACAGTTCGATTGCAGAAGGGCAGCGGCTCAATCTCCTTATTGACAAGGTCAATGGCATTGGAAAATAACGCTGTCGTTCTTCTGGACAAGGAGCCAGGCGTAACTTCTTTCTCTGCACTTTCCTCATT
>Ga0265294_10004958_pt1 | contig 16362 bp, 20 predicted proteins | sample MunlanPumphouse3_FD_192504 | JGI IMG/M metagenome (GOLD analysis project Ga0265294, IMG submission 192504) | Groundwater microbial communities from a municipal landfill in Southern Ontario, Canada - Pumphouse #3 | ecosystem: Environmental > Aquatic > Deep subsurface > Groundwater | place...
TAGGGCACAGTTTTGATTTTCGCGCATTTTACGGCGAGATCGATCCCGTTATATATGATTGGCGGTACAGTGTGACCCGGAGAACTGCGAATGGCCATTTTATCAACCAACCAGCAGGAGATAGCAGAAAGGATCGATGCCGGTGCCGCCGCGGAAGTCTGGCGGGACTGGAGGTGGCATGTCCGGCACGCGATCACTGAGATCTCCACGTTCGAGCGGCTGCTCGGCGTATCGTTCGGGCAGGACGAGCGGCGGGAGCTGGAAGAGACCGCGAGCAGGTTCCCCCTGCGGATAACGCCGTATTATCTCTCGCTCATCGATCCAAAGGATCTCTGGAACGACCCGATCTTTATGCAGTGCTTCCCGTCGCCGGCGGAGCTGCAGGTCGAGCCCGACGATATGGAGGATCCGCTCGCTGAGGACGCCGACCACCCCGCCCCCTGTATCACCCACCGCTACCCCGACCGGGTGCTCTTCCTGGTCAGCAACGTCTGCGCCATGTACTGCCGGCACTGCACCCGGAAGCGGAAGGTCGGGGACGTCGACTCCATCCCCTCGGAGGCCGAGGTCATCGAGAGCCTCGACTACATCCGGGAGAACCCCGGTATCCGGGACGTCCTCCTCTCCGGGGGCGACCCGTTCATGCTCCCCGACGACCGCCTCGACTGGATCCTGACCGAACTCGACGACATCGAGCACGTCGAGGTGGTCCGGATCGGCACCCGGGTTCCGGTTGTCCTCCCCTACCGGGTCACGGATGAACTCTGCGCGATGCTCGCCCGCCACCACCCGCTCTGGGTGAACACTCACTTCAACCACCCGGCGGAGATCACCACCTCCTCAACGGAGGCGCTCGCACGGCTTGCCGACGCCGGCATACCGCTCGGCAACCAGAGCGTCCTCCTGGCGGGGGTGAACGACTGCCCCCGGATCATGAAGACCCTGGTGCAGAAACTCGTCCGGAACCGGGTCCGCCCCTACTACCTCTACCAGTGCGACCTCTCCGAGGGGCTCACCCACTTCCGCACCCCGGTCTCGAAGGGGATCGAGATCGTCGAGAGCCTCATCGGGCATACCAGCGGGTTCGCGGTCCCGACCTACGTCATCGACGCTCCCGAAGGCGGGGGGAAGATCCCGGTGATGCCCCAGTACCTCATCTCCTGGGCAACGAACCGGGTGGTGCTGCGCAACTTCGAGGGGGTGATCACCACCTACCGTGAACCAGACTCCTACGAGCCGGTCTGGTGCGACCGGAAGTGCGCGACCTGCGGGCAGTACCTCAAACTCGAGGGCGCGGACGAGTCCAAGGCGGTCGGGATCGTCAAACTCCTCTCGGGCGAGGATCCGACGACCGCGCTCGTCCCGGAGAACACCGAGCGGTTCGAGCGGAGAAATGAGTCCTGATACCGTCACGACGATCGGCGGCACCCTCGTCCAGCACGGCCGGTTGAGCGACCGCATCTATGTGATGCACCTCTCGCCCGCCGACCTCCCCGGGATCCTGGACGACCTCGATGCACTCGCAGAGAGTGAGCGCTACTCGAAGATATTTGCAAAGGTGCCTGCCTCCGCCCTCTCCTCGTTCATCTCCCGGGGCTACGTCGTCGAGGCGCGGGTTCCGGGATTCTTCCGGGGCAGGGAGGACGGATATTTCGCATCGAAGTTCCTTGATGCAAAACGCCGGTGGGAGTCGGGCGACGTCGCCGCGGTCCTCGCGGCCGTCCGCGAGAAGGCCGGCGATGGATGTCCGGTCGTCCTGCCGGAGGGCTGGACGTGTGCGCCTGCGGCTGAGGACGACGCCGACGACCTTGCCGCGCTCTACGGCGAGGTCTTTGCGACCTACCCCTTTCCCATCGCCGATCCCGGCTACCTGCGGGAGACGATGGCCGGGGACTACCGCTACTTCATCGTCCGCACCGAAGACGGCCGGCTTGCCGCGGCCTCCTCGGCCGAGATTTACCGCGAGGACGAGAACGTCGAGATGACCGACTTCGCCGTGCACCAGGCGTTCCGGGGCAAAAGCCTCTCGGGTTATCTCCTCTCCCGGATGGAGGAGGCAATGCGGGCGGCCGGGATGAAGACCGCCTTCACGATTGCCCGGGCGCTCTCGTATCCGATCAACAGCACGTTCGCCCGGGCGGGGTACGCCTGTGGCGGGACGCTCGTCAACAACACTAACATCTGCGGCGGGTTCGAGAGCATGAACGTCTGGTACCGGACGCTGGATGAATAGACTGGCTTCCGGGGGGGCAATGTCACTCTTTTGCTTCACGTGAAGTCGTAGAGTCCGGGGATCTTCCCGGCAATCTCTTTCGCGTTCTTCGCACCTCGTTCCTGGCGGTGCCCACGCTCACTACTTTCACGCCTCGAAGCCTCACGGCTTCTCGTGCTCCGGTTCTTCACACCTTCGGTGCTCACGCTCCGGTTCTTACGAACCATCGCGCTCCGGACCATCGCACCTCGCACCTTCGGTGCTCGAACTCCCGTCCGAACCCCTTTGGTTTACCTCAAACTCCGGGATCGAAGCCTGGCGGCTTCTCATGCTCCGTTCCGTTGGAACGTCGCACCCTGCAGGCCATCGCATCCTGCGGACAGTCGTCTCTTACGAACCATCGCACCTGACGGTGCTCACGCTCCTGCTCCGCACCGTTGGTGCTCATGCTCCGGCCCTTCAGGCCATCGAACCCTCCGGCCAGTCGCGCTTCGCGGTTTCGCTTGAACGTCCGGCCGCCGAAACTATTGCAGGGGTTCACGCGGAGCCCTGCGCCTCCGGCGACTGCAGGAACCTCTCAACCTCCTGCCGAAAAAGAGCGAAATCTCCGATGTGCTCGATCGAGAAGGCAAGCGCGTCATCGATTGCTCCATAGCGGTGGACGACGATGTTCCGAAACCCCTTCATCGCCTTCAGGCTCCGGCGTATGCCGGAGCCGAATACCCCGTGCCGGACAAGGTTCTCGAGGATATCCTCATCGCTACCGGGAACACCGAGATGGAGATCCGCATTTAGGATAGCGCAGATGTCAAAGACGTTCTCGATGGCGTATTCGATACGCTTGTAGATTCCGTCCTTTATGATACCGAGCTCTTCGAACGAGTCGGCCGAATCGGGAAGGTGTCCTCTGGCCATATCGACGCTCCCGGCCATTTCCTGGAGCTTGATGCGGATGACCGTGTCCCGGATCCCCTCCGTCACGCCATCGCCTCCTTCCCGATATAGTCATACAGCCGGTGTTTGAAATCGTCGAACTCCCTGATTGTCCGGTAGGCGATGTCGTAGAGGAATCGTTCGTCGGGGCAGTAGACGACCCGTCCGTGGAGGACCTCTGTCCGGGCATAAAGTGGTAGGTGCGAGAAGATCTGGATGTCGTAGCGGTCGTCCGCAAGTTCGGAGAGCGCCGCAAACCGGAACCGGGCACCCTCCTTATGGTCTCCATCGTAGTAGACGGCGAGATCGATATCGGACTCCGCTCTCGCCCGCCCTTGCGCGACCGAGCCGTAGAGGATGATGAAGCGGACCTTATCGAACCCTTCGACGGTCTTGAGCCGTTCAAGTGCATGCCGGACGTCCCGCTCCGCTCTTCTCATCCCGAAAATTCCCTTGTCCATAATGGCATCTGCCCCCTAACAACGTTTGCATGGGAGCTCGCTCAACCTGCTCTCCCTCGCCTGGATGGCGAAGAGGATGCGGGCCGGCCTACGGGTCGATAGACCCCTGTTCACAGAGGTATTCCTGTATGGTATCATGGAATGCTTTGAGAACACCGAGGTCCCGGTGCAGAATGGCGTAGACCTGTTCGAGGTCCAGACCCCAGTAAATGTGAACCAGAACATTGCGAAATCCCGCCAAATCCGAGAGATCGGGGACGAGCGATTCCGGGAGGATCCCCTCTTCACCGAGGACCTCGAATGTTTCACGGTAACTCGCAGGCCTCCGGAATCGCTCCTCGGCGATCAGATCGGTTGCAATATCGATTGCAGACTGGATCCCGAGCATCATTGCGTAGAAGACCATATTCCGGGTATCCCGGTCGGAGAAGAACTGCTCACGCGGGATGCGCTGATACCGTTCCCAGTCTCGCAACGCATCCTGCAGTTCCTGCATGGGGCGGAGTACCCTCATTGTCCCACCGGCGCAAGAAGCGCCCTGTTCATCCTGTCGTAGAGATACTTGAGGTCGAGATACTTCGCCAGTACATCGGCCTCGAATGCGACCCGCACGTTCTCGTCCCGGGCAAAAACGACCTGCCCTGTTTTCACCACTTCGTACTGGAACTCTACAGGTGCCGTGTTGAGGACCCGGAGATCCACCTCATATCTTGGTGTAATGCATCGCTCCAGGTCGGATGCGATCCTCATGGCATACTTAAAGAGTTCATATGGTGTGCGTTCCCCGGCAACGAGTAGCCCTATGTCGATGTCGTTAAAATCGTTTCGCACAAGGAATGAGCCATAGAGGTAACCCAGCAGGAGGTCCTCGACGCCGGAGAGGCACCGGCTGATCTCGTTTACCATGCGTTCTTTATCAAGTTCGCTCATCGTTCCTCCCAGGCCATCCGGGGACGCAATGGCTGTACCTGATACTAGACTCGCATGGTAACTGCATAAAAGTAGCGCCAATTTCAAGGCGCAGGAGGGGTCGGCCCATCCGGAAGTCGTGACCGGCCTTGTTGCCGCATGCGTAGCGTGTGGCCTCGTCGGTAACCCTTCTTCTCATCGTGGCCTTCGCGTGAATTTGAGGTAGCGATGACGGTAACGCCTTAGGATTTTCGTGAACTACCCCGTCCTGAAGGTCGGGGTCTTCCCGCTCACGCCGCCGACGAGCCCCGCAGAGATAAAAGAGATGGATTTACGCGGAGTCCTTCTGCTCCGCGTCCTTCTTCCGGTAGCCCTCGAGGAGGACCGTCACCAGGTTCTTCACGGGCACATCCGTGCAGTCGGCGATGTGGAACTCGCAGAACGGGCAGACCGTCACCACCACGTCAGCGCCGGTCGCCTTCACGGCCGCATCACGCTTCGCCCCGAGCGCCTTTGCCTCCTCTGGCACCCCCGAGCGGACACCGCCGCCGGCCCCGCAGCACTGTGAGGGCATCTCCACGAACTCCCCAACAGCCTCGCGAAGAAGTGCCCGCGGCTCCTCGCTGATCCCCTGGCCCCGGAGGAGGTGGCAGGGGTCGTGGTAGGTCGCCGTGATATCGAGTTTCGCCGGGGGCTCGATCCCGTACTCGGTGAGGACCTCGGTGACATCCTTCACCGTGAACGGCGTCTCATAATCGTTCTTCAACGTCGCCCCGCACCCGGCGCAGATCGTCATCACGGTCTCGATCCCCCGGTCGGCGAAGGCCTTGATGTTCTTCTGCTTCAGGTCATCGACAAACGACGTCTGCCCGGTCCTGATCAGCGGCGAGCCGCAGCAGACCTGATCGTGGGGGACGATCACCCGGATACCGTTGCGCTTCATGACCTCCATCGCGTCGAGCGCAGTCTGCGGCACCCGGCCGTTGAACATGCACCCGACAAAGAACCCGACCTCTCCGCGGACGGGACCGTCGGGCTCGATCACCTCCGGCACCTGCTCTAAAAACGTCGGCACTGTCCGCTCGACGCTTCTTCCTGTCTCCTGCACCATCTTCGCCACCTCCTGGTGGCGGGGCAGGGTCAGCCCGCGCCGGTTCGCAAGTTCCCTGAGTTTCTCGATCGCTTTCCCCGGGACATCGATCTCCTTCGGGCAGACCTCCAGGCACCGCTTGCAGGTCGTGCAGTAGAAGAGCCCCTTCTCGATGGCGTCGCCGATCCGGTCCCCCGAGTCTCGGGGGTCGAGGGCGAGGCGCATCTCCTGCCTGAGCACCGTCGGCCCGGCGAACTCGGTCACCTGGAGCGCCGGGCATGCCGATACACAGCAGAGGCACTCGATACCGTCCCGGCGCGGCTTGATCGCCTCGATCTCCTCCTTCGCCGGGAGCCCCGCGTCCGGTGCCGGGCATATCCGGGCGATCTTTGCTATCACCGGCCCCATATCCACAGTCAGGTCTTTTAAGACCGGGAGGTCCAGCGGCTCGACCGTCATACCGTCGCGGGCCTCCTCCATGCAGGCAAGAACGGGCGTCCCGTCCACCTGGACAGCACAGCTCCCGCACTGCCCCGACCCGCAACAGTAACGGTAGGCGAGCGTCGGGTCGTGGTCGTCGTGGACCGCGTGGAGGGCGTGGAGCACCCGGGCGCCCTCGTTGACCCGGACCGTATACTCCTCAACGTGAGGCTCAGCGTCCTCGGCAGGGTCGTAGCGGGAGACCCGGAGCGTGATCTCTCTCATGCCGCCACCTCCCGCTGCTCGATCCCTTCCCGCGCAAGCGAGACGTAGGTGTGCCCGAACGGCGACTTTGCCGGCTCCCAGGTGGTGGTCTCCTTATCGTTCCTGACGTGAGCCCCCCGGTTCTCGGGTCGCAGCAGGGCGCACCTGATGATCAGGGATGCCGTGGTGCACATGTTCCTGACCGTGCAGCACTCCGGGATGTTCACAGTCGATGCTGCGAAGAGCCGGCGGTCGGCAAGCCTCTTGACGCTCGTAAGCGCCGTCGCAAGGTCGGGCGAGTTTCTGAAGATCCCGGCATGGTTCCACATCGTGAGTTTCAGGTCCTTCCTGACCGCAGCGGGGCTTATCGCCCCCTCGAAGAAGTCGTCGAGCATCCCGAGTTCTGCCTCAATCCAGGCCTCATCGACCCGGCCGCTCCGTTCAGGCGACTTCCCGGCAAACTCCCCTGCCCGCTTCCCGAAGACCTGCGTATCGGCAAGCGCGTTCCCGCCGAGACGGTTCGCGCCGTGCACCCCGCCGGCCACCTCGCCGCAGGCGAAGAGCCCCGGGACGGTCGTCCGGCACTCTGGCGTGATCCGGAGGCCGCCCATGATGTGATGAGCGGTTGGCGCCACCTCCATCGGCTCCTTCCTGATATCCACGCCGAAGGCGAGGAACTGTTCGAGCATCACCGGGAGCCGGGTCTCGATCCGCTCCGCGGGGAGGTGCGTCACGTCCAGGTAGACCCCGCCGCGCTTCGTCCCCCGCCCCTCCAGCACCTCGGTCGCGATCGCCCGGGCCACAACGTCCCGGGTGGAGAGTTCCATCCGGTCGGGGTCGTAGCGCTTCATGAACCGTTCCCGTCGCGCGTTTAAGAGGAGCCCTCCCTCCCCCCGGACCGCCTCGGTCACCAGCCGGCCGCGGGCGTCGTAGGGGTAGACCGCACCCGTGGGGTGGAACTGGACCATCTCCATATCGATCAGTTCCGCCCCGGCCCGGTAGGCCATGGCAAATCCGTCGCCGGTCCCGGCGGCTGAGTTCGTGGAGATATCATAGATCTGTGTCCCTCCGCCGGTCGCAAGCACCGTGGCGTCCGACCGGAAGAGGATGACCTCCCCTTCCCGGTCCAGGGCGATCGCACCGGCGACTGCACCGTTCTCATCCTTGACGAGATCGACGACCGTAACCTCGTTGTAGAGTTGCGTATCGGTCGCATCAAGGCGGTCAAGGAGGGTCATCATCATCTCGTGGCCGGTCCGGTCTCCGGCGTAGCAGGTCCTCGGGAACCGCTGCCCGCCGAACGGCCGCTGCGCCACCTGTCGGTCATCGGTGACGTCAAAGACCGCACCCCACCGGACGAGATCTCTCAGGCGCTCCGGCGCCTCGCGGACCAGCACGTCCACCAGGGCCGGGTCGTTCAGGTACGCTCCACCGGAGAGCGTATCTTCGCGATGGACCTCGATAGAGTCCAGGTCCCGCAGAACGGCGTTGAAGCCGCCTTCTGCCATCGTCGTACACCCTCCTTTGCCGGCGATGGTCTTGGAGGCCAGGACCACGCTGCCGTACCGGGAAGCCTCGATGGCGGCCCGCACCCCGGCGCCGCCGCTCCCGATAACCAGCACGTGAGCGTCCACAATCTCGTCTACAAGCATCTTATTAGTCAGTGCGTTGTATAATACCATAAAGTAATTGCAGGGGACGAGTGAGCCAGAATGAGGCTTTTAATGAAATTTGGCGGCACATCCGTTGGGGAAGCAGACTGTATCCAACGGGTTGCAGATATCATAGAACCACACCATGCAGCGGGTGACGAGGTTGCGCTGGTTGTATCGGCGTGCTCCGGAGTTACCGACCAGATCATCGCGATGGCCGATGAGGTCGTGAAGAGCAAGAAACAGCCCCCGGTCGGGACATTCCTCCAAGCGATGCGGACCCGGCACACCCGGCTCCTTGCCGAGGTCGCCCCAGACTACGTCGACGAGGTGACGGCGGTCATCGAGGACCGGCTCGGCCGGCTGCAGAACATCCTCGCCGCCGTATACACCTTAAAGGAACTGACTCCCCGGTCCCGCGACTACATCATATCCTTCGGGGAACGGCTCTCGGCCCCGATCGTGAGCGCCGCTCTCCGCCAGCGCGGTATTCCCTCGGTCGTCCTCGACGGCGCCGAGGCCGGGATCATCACGACGGCAAACCACGGGGACGCCCGTGCCCTCCCGGCGAGCGAGTCGAGCATCAGGAGCCGGGTCGTGCCGCTGCTCGCCGACTCCGTCCCGGTGATCATGGGTTTCATGGGAGCGACCGAGCAGGGCGTGACCACCACGCTCGGGCGGAGCGGTTCCGACTACTCGGCCGCCATCATCGGCGCCGGTATCGATGCCGACGAGATCTGGATCTGGACCGATGTCGACGGGGTGATGACATCGGATCCCCGGATCATCAAAGATGCCCGGGTGCTCGACGACATCTCCTACCTCGAGGTGATGGAACTCTCCTACTTCGGCGCCAAGGTGCTCCACCCGCGCTCGGTCGAACCCGCGATGCAGAAGGATATCCCGATCCGGGTCAGGAACACCTTCAGGCCCGAGTGCCCCGGGACACTCATCCTCCGCAAAGAGCATCTGGAGAAGAGGGTGGTCAAGGCCATCGCCCTGATCGAGAAGGTGGCCCTGGTCAACATCAACGGTGCGCAGATGATCGGCCGCCCCGGCGTCGCACGGATGATCTTTGAGGCGCTCGCTCTCCGGGAGGTGAACGTCATGATGATCTCGCAGGGCTCCTCTGAAGCAAACATCTCGGTCATCATCGACGAGTCTCACCTGGATGCCGCCATGTGCGCGCTCACCCCGATCGTGAAGCAGGGCACTGTGCGCGAGGTCACCTACGACCGGGACGTCGCCGCGGTCGCTGTCGTGGGCGCCGGGATGGCCGGAACCCCCGGCACGGGGGGGAGGATCTTCTCGGCGCTCGGCCAGGCCGGGATCAACGTCATGATGATCTCGCAGGGCTCAAGCGAGGTGAACGTCTCGTTTGTCGTGAAGGGAGGGGATGGCAAGCGTGCCCTGCAGGTGCTGCACGATGAATTCCGCCTCTCGGAGAACTCTGATGACTGAACATACTTACCGTGAAGCAGGGGTCGACATCGACCTCGAGGCCCGGGCGGTGCGGGCGCTGATTGACAACCTTACCTACCAGAGAACCGGCTCGTTCCCGATGATGGGGGCGGTCGGGCACTTCGCCGGGCTCATCGACTGCGGGCCGTATGCCCTCGCGCTTGCGGTCGACGGCGTTGGGACCAAGATGCTCGTCGCAGACGCGCTCCGCAACTGGCGGACCGTCGGGATCGACTGCATCGCGATGAACGTCAACGACCTCTATGTGATGAACCTCGAACCTGTCGCGTTCGTCGATTACATCGCGACGGATGCCCTCTCGATCGAGAAGATGGAGCAGATCGGCCGGGGATTGAACGAAGGGGCCAGGCTTGCGAATATGAACATCGTCGGCGGCGAGACCGCGACGCTCCGGGGGCTCGTAAACGGCCTCGACCTTGCGGGGACCTGCCTTGGTGTCCAGAAGAAGGAGAAGATCGTCACCGGGGAGGGGATCGTCCCCGGCGACCTGATCGTCGGCGTCCCCTCAAGCGGCATCCACAGCAACGGCCTCACGCTTGCCCGGAGGATCGTCGAGGAGTATGCCTCGTATGATACGCGTCTCTCAAACGGAAAGACCCTCGGCGAAGAACTCCTCACACCCACCCGGATCTACCACGAGGTGCTCCGGGTGACGGAGGCCTGCACCGTGCATGGGATGTGCCACATCACCGGCGGCGGCCTCTTAAACTTCCGGAGGCTCTCCGACTACGGGTTCTCGATCACCGCCCCCCTGGAGGTCCCCGCCATCTTCCGCTGGCTGCAGGAGAAGGGAAGCATCGGCGACGTCGAGATGTACCGCACCTTCAACATGGGCATGGGCTACGCCTTCGTCGTTCCGGAGGAGAGCGTGGCTGCCATCCGGTCGATCATCCCTGGCGCCCGGGTGGTCGGCGAAGTGACGGAAGAGCCCGGCGTCAGGCTGAAGGGCGTCGAGATCCAGTGAAGGTCTCACTCCTCACCCCGTTTTTTGAACGGCGGGTAAGATCTCCGTCACCTTCTCTTTTATTGAGTTTATTTGGCTTTGTTGAAACCCTACCTGTTGGCTCTCAATAGTCGCACTCATGGGGCACCCCGGTACACGGCTCATCCCCGGATATCCCATGACTGCCCCCGCCCCTCAGCGCCCCTGAGGGGCGGGGGGGTGGGGTGGGGTTGATATGTGTGTCTCGTTATGGGTTCGAGACAGGGGAGGGGGGATGCTCTCCCCCTCCCCGTCAGCCCCACCCCTAATGGCGATTTCCACCACGGTCCACTGCCCGGGTGAGGCGAGGAACAGGCCGGATCCGACATCAACCTCATCGATACATTGCACCATAGGATACGTTCGCGCCAACGGGGTCTCCCTCGCCTTCTGATTTTTGAGTTCCGGGTGCCCATCGCAGCGCTCGCCCACTCTGGAACACCTGCCTCACGCGAAGTCCGGTACCCGCACCTCCCTGTCAAGGCTTCGCTTGAGTTTAGAGATCCGGGAAGTGAAACGAGGCGTATGGAGGGTGCGAGTGCGACACCCCTTAATGCTCCACAACGTCAGCAGGTGACAATCTCCCGCCGGGCGTTCTCTCAAAATCGTTGTCGAAAGATATGAGCACAAGGCTATGCTCAACCGCTGCGCCATGACAACGACTCTTTCTGCAGATCAAGAGCGGTGTAGGTGTCCCGATACCGACGAAGCTCCCCCGCCCAGGTCTGCCGGAGCGGTTCGCCTCGCTTGCGCCTCTGCTTCTGGAGGAGGTAGGCGACAAAATCGAGTGCCTCTTTCCGGTGTTCGGGGGAGAGTTCCCTCATGAGTTCTTCGATATCTGCCATGACGTTCATCCCCGCTCGCGATCCCACGGTTCCGGATGCGCTATCCGATCCATGGTCTGGATAGACGTCTTTTGGTCAGGCATGAGAAGAATGTTTTCTCCCGAACGTGCAAACCCTCTCCATGCCATTCCAACCGTTGTGTTCGGGTGCCCCTGCGGCGCTATTCGCTGGTTCGCGACGCTCCCCCTCGCAGTTCTTGGGTCCGTCGCTTCCCCGGCCACTCACGCCCCGCCGCCGTACTCCTGGAAGTAGTGCAGCGCATCAGGGGTCTGCTTCCTGACCTCCCGCAGGAAGTAGTTTGCGAGGTCAGGGTCGGCCACCTGGAGCGAGTGCTGCATCGCCCGCTCCGTATCCTTGGTGAGCCCGCCCTGCCGTTCCATCTCTCCCCTGATGTCCCGGACGGCGTTGTCGACATCCTGTTCGCTCTCCCACTTCAGCACAGATATCGTTCGTGCCATCTCTCTTCACCTCACGGTGTGGCGTATGGGGAGGTGGTTCTATTTGAGGTTAACCCCGGGGCACAGTACTTCGCTAAAATGTTTGAGCCCGTCCTCAGGAGGGCAAACCATCGATTTCCCTTCGCGCTCTTCGCGGCTTCGCGTGAGATTTCAGCACGAGGGGATAGAGCCTCGCGCGTTGCCCGCGAAGCCGCGAAATCCAGTTTCCGGGCGCTGAGAACTCACGTTGAGGCGTCACGTGAGGCCGCATCATTCGATGTCGGCTGTCAGAATTAGCGAAGTACTGGGGCAGGGCAGATCCGGAATCACCTGGTCGTGATGCGCGGGAGGGTATAGCGGGAACGATAGCAGTCGCGGTACGGATCTCCGGTACCCCCGGGCCAAAAAAGAAAAATCAGGTCGTTCTCTCGAGCCGCGTCTTTTCGGCCTTCTCACTGACGAGCGCGCTGTTCCCGGCGGGATCCTCGAGGACGACCGTGAACGGGAAGGCCGCCTCCCGGGCTCTGGCGATCCTCTCCTGCACCCTGAGCGCTGCCGCCCGCTCGTCTTCACTCTCTGCGTGGGCGAGGGCGCTCTCCACCGCCCCCTCGAACCGCGAGAGAACCCCCTCGATATTGGTGACGAACCCCTCACAGGCGGTCCCGGGCTCGACAGCGAGCCCGAGTTCCGGGATCGTGATCGTCCCGGTCATGCTCCGCACCACCCTGATGGAGAGATCGGCGGGCTCCTCAACCCGCACCGTCCACCGGGCCGGTTCCCCCTCCTCCGGTATGATGGTGTCGGTGTGCCGGTAGCCGCAGGCGTCGCACGCGATCGAGACGATCAGGAGATCCGGGAAGTGGGGGATCTCGAGACGGTGGTGGATAATCTGGATCTCGCGCCCGCATGCGGGACAGGTTCCCGGGTAGGCCTCCCGCACTTACAGGCCACCGCCGATCTTCTCGCGCGAGACCTTGACGGACATGGGCGTGATGATGACGTACTTCTGCTCGCCAAGGCCGACGATATCGCCGTTCACGTCTCTTGCCACATCGCGGAGGTCCTTTAAGACCCGCTCGAAGGTCACCTTGTCCATCTTCAGCCGCCCGATATCGACGATGACGATGTTGCCGTTATAGACCTCGTCTTTGACACGGGGGGTATCCTTGAGGTCGGCGATGGTGGCGATCTTGACGTACATGGATGCCGGCTCTTCTGAGGTCGATCCCTCATAGGAGGCGAGATCGAGTTCCATGTACTCGTCTTCGTTTTTTACAGGGTTTTTACCGAGAATACTGTCAAAGAGCTTTTTAACCATAGAAAAAGTGAGGAAAGAATTTTATTTAATAGTATCTTTTAATTTCCACGTTAGATCTCGAGATTCCAGATATCGTCCCCGACGTGGTGGATGCTCCTGACCGATTTCCCCTTCTCCTGCTGCTCCATATCGGCGGCATCAAAGAGCGCAATCCCCACGGCAAGCGGTTTCCCGTGGCGTTCCTCGACGACCTGCACCGGACGCCCGGCGCGGATATCCGGTGATATCGAGACGATCCCGGGGCGCATGGCATCCGCGCCGTTTGCGACGAACCTGACCGCGCCGGTATCGACCACCACCCGGCGCTCGGGGATGGGGTGCTCGACCAGCCCCCGCAGGGTGGGAAAGGTCCAGGTGTCGGCGGCCATCAGGAGCGGTTTTTTGTCGACGAGGTAGATCCCGACGGGAGCGTCGGTCTCGACCCGCTCGATCCGGTCGGACCGGAAGAGTTCGGCCGACGGTCCGATCTCTTCGGCGAGCCGGTCGAGGAGCCGGGCAATCTGCGATTTTCTGATAACGTGACGTTTTTTTACGGTAAACTTCGACATTTATTCCAGACCTCGAGGAAGCAGTTGTTTCTTCGCAACAGCGCGGTTATATTTAAGTAGTTTCTTCACTCAAATATATTACTCCAGAATGGACGGCAAAGGGTAATCATATGACGCCAAGACCGTTGGATATTTTAGATCAGGTACTGAACCGTCAGCCCGTCATCATCAGCCTCAAAGGTGGAAGGGAGATTCGGGGTGTCCTCCAGGGATACGACGTTCACATGAATCTGGTATTGGATAAGGCAGAAGAAGAAATGGACGGCGCTGTGCAGAAACTCGGCACGCTGATCGTCCGCGGTGATAACGTGATCTATATCACCCCTTCAGTTGAATGAGTAGGTGAGAGAGAATGTCAAAAGGCACACCATCAATGGGCAAGCGGCAGAAGCGTACCCACATCACCTGCAGGCGTTGTGGCAAGCCCTCATTCCATGCGCAGCACAAGGTCTGTGCGGCCTGTGGCTTTGGAAAAAGCCGGAGATTACGCAGTTATCGTTGGACAGAGAAAAAAGCAAAGGTACCGACGCATTAGAGTTGTATCATGTGTGGTATCGTTGGCATCGTCGATGCTGGCGGTGTCTCTTTTCCGCTGTACTACGCCCTGTACGCTCTCCAGCACCGGGGGCAGGAGAGCGCAGGGATATCCACTTTTGAAGGCACGACCCTGTACACCCACAAGGCCCAGGGGCTCGTTGCCGAAGTCTTTGATCGCCACACCCTGGAGGGACTGCGTGGCAACGCCGGGATCGGGCATGTCCGCTACCCGACGACCGGGTCGAAGGTCCCGGAGAACGTCCAGCCGTTCAATTTTCGCTACCGGGGGCTTGACCTCTCGATCGCCCACAACGGCAACCTGGTCAACACGGCCGAGATGCGGGAGGAGTACGAACGCCGGGGGCAGATCTTCTGCACCTCCGCCGATACTGAGATCATAGGGAACATCATCGCCGAGGCGCTCCGGACCTCAAAGAGCATGGAGGATGCGGTCAGGCTCTGCATGCGGCGCCTGCGGGGCTCCTACGCCACCGTTGCGCTGTTAAACGACACCGTCTATGCTTTCCGCGACCCGCTCGGCATCAAACCGCTCTGTATCGGCAAATTCGACCACGGCTACATCGTCGCCTCCGAGAGCGTGGCGATCGATGCACTCGACGGCACGCTCATCAGGGATGTGCGGCCGGGAGAACTCGTCCGTATCGATGAGAACGGGCTCTCTTCCGTCCAGATCGCGACCGCGAACCGGAGAGCGCACTGCATCTTCGAGTACATCTATTTTGCCCGCGCCGATTCGGTCATAGACGGGACGCTGGTCTACGACGTCCGCCGCCGGATCGGGCAGGGGCTCTATGATGCAGCTCCGGTTGAGGGAGATATCGTCTGCCCGGTCCCCGACTCCGGGACCGCCTACGCCGCCGGCTACGCCGAACGGTCGGGCGTCCCGTTCGTCGAGGGGCTGATGAAGAACCGTTACATGGGACGGACGTTTATTATGCCGACCCAGCAGCAGCGGGAACGGGCGGTCAGGATCAAGCTCAACACCGTCAGGGGCAACCTCAAGGACAAAAGGGTGGTCCTCGTCGACGACAGTATCGTCCGGGGGACGACGTCCCGCAGGATCGTGAAGATGATCCGGGAGGCGGGGGCGAGCGAGATCCATCTCAGGGTCGGCTCCCCGCCGATCATCTCCCCCTGTTACCTCGGGGTTGATATGCCCACCCGTGCCGAACTGATCGCGAGCGGGAAAGAGGTCGAGGCGGTGCGGGAGAGCATCGGCGCGACGTCGCTTACCTACGTCCCGCTCAAGGACCTGGTGGAGGCGATCGGGTGCGGCGAGCGGAACCTCTGCACCGGGTGCCTGACCGGGTGTTACCCGGTGGATATCAACGGGGAGAAGTGTTACCACTGTGTGGTGGACTACGTGGCCGGTACCCACCAGGCCGACCTCTCGACCTTCAGGACCGGGAAGCAGCGGACATAACTTCCCCCTGTGCGCGGTTCACGGGCGGCCCCGGGCCCACGCTCTTTTTCTGTATCCGGCTCGTCTCATTGCCGAACACCGCGACGTGATACCCCGGTTCCCGGGACGGATGTCTGTCACAAATCACGCTTCCGGCGCTCAGGCATCCGCGAAACCCCTCCCGTTTGCCCCACGCACGCACCCACCGGGCAGCCGCCTGGAACACTCATGCGCGTGGCCGTGAATCCCGGTCAAGGCTCCCATGCCGCGAATGCGCCGGCTGCCGGGAGAACATGTCTTTGCTGGCTTGAGGAGAATACGGAACAGAGAAGAGTGCGCGAAAACAGAAGATAGCGAGGGATGGATTTGAACCATCGGTCTACGGGTTATGAGCCCGCCGGGATTTCCTGACTACCCCACCTCGCTCCAACCTGTGAGGTATAATAAATTGGAGGTACTTGGATATATACCTTTGTGAAGGTCCGATCGCCGTTTCCCACCCAACCATTATAGGGACGTGCATCATAATCCCGTTGTATGGAAGAGAACAGACCGATGGATGACGACCTGCAGCGCCTCCGCGAAGAGCGCCTCCGGGAGCTTGAGGCCGGCCTCCTCGGTAACACCGGCGGGGTCGTCGAGATCAGCGATAACACGGTTCAGGACGCCACAAAGAAGCATCCTTTCCTTGTCATCGACGTCTGGGCGGAATGGTGCGGCCCCTGCCGGATGGTGGCCCCGGTGATCGAGGACCTTGCGCGTGATTTTGCCGGCAGGGTGACCTTCGGCAAATGCAACGTCGATCTCAACCCCGGGATAGCGACGAGTTTCAGCATAACGGCGATCCCG
>Ga0265294_10004962_pt1 | contig 16350 bp, 13 predicted proteins | sample MunlanPumphouse3_FD_192504 | JGI IMG/M metagenome (GOLD analysis project Ga0265294, IMG submission 192504) | Groundwater microbial communities from a municipal landfill in Southern Ontario, Canada - Pumphouse #3 | ecosystem: Environmental > Aquatic > Deep subsurface > Groundwater | place...
CATTATATGCCTGACCTAAGCCTGGAATTATAAAAGAACATAAGGTTGCAATAGCTGGTTCTCTATATTGATAGGCTGTTGTACTAATAAAGTTTGGATTATTTATTATCTGGTTTTCTTGGTGTTGTCTCATATCTTGATTAGTGATTTCTTCCTTAATGATTTTCTCAACATCTTTCATCTCAAAAACAAATAGGTTTCCGTCTGGGGTTGAGATTTTAAGATTAACATTAGGATTGATTTCTGTTATAACGCCTCTAACTACTGAGCCATTCTTTAAGTAAACAACGTCTTTGGTTGGTGTTTGTGCTGATAAGCTGCTTGCAAATGCCAAAACAAAAGCAAAGACTAAAAAGGTAAAAAGGTTCTTCATATTCTAAGTTATTTTAATTTGTCTTTTTTGATATTCCTGTTCTCTATCCTTTAATTTGATACTGCAAATTTATAATTAATTTTCAATATAAATGCTATTATTTAATTTTCTTAGATTAAAATATTAATATATTGCATCATGCCATATTAATAATAGATTTTTATACCCCTACTTAAGAAGCAAGAAATCGGTCTAAAATGCCTTTAAAATTGCTATTATGCTTATTTAAATATTCGCTTTCTTTTTGATTACATCTTCTTGGATAATTCTTTTTTTATAACTAATATAGAAAGTCAATTAGTTGAGTGGTTAAATTATTGATTAATTGAATGATAGATTGCTTTTCAAGTATATTTAAATAAACAATATAACACAACGATAGAATTTTAAAGCGATTTTATTCTGATTATATATAATAATACTACCTTTGCATAAGTTATGAAGGCGTGAAAAATTATAAATAAGTCGAAAATGAAAAAGAAGATAGTACTAATAGTATTTAGTTTTCTCATACAAGTAAATCATTTAACAGCTCAGAGCATTTTGACTCTAAATGATTGTAGGGAGATGGCTCTAAAAAACAATAAGAGCATTAAGATTTCTGAAGAAAGATTGCTTTCTGCACAAGAAAAAAGGAAGATAGCATTCACTCAGTTCTTGCCAAACTTTCAAGCCTCAGGTGCTTATCTCTACAATTCTAAAAACCTAAGCCTTTTGTCCGAAGATGCTCTTTTGCCTGTGGGTACTAAGGCTCCTGATGGCAGCTTTACTCTTAGACCAGATCAGATGGGGAATCAATTTGACCAATATGGAAGACCACTTGACAGAAATGGTGTTCCTTTTAACCCATCAACAAATCCTGAAAAGATAATCTTCAAAGACTATGCCCTTTTGCCAAAAGAGTCTATGCAATTTGATATTCAAAACATATTTACTCTTGGAATTGGATTTACTCAGCCAATATATATGGGAGGGAAGATTGTTGAGCTATACCGAATTTCTAAGATAATGGAAGATATGGCTAAGATACAGTTAAATAATTCTCAAGTTAATTTAATGGTAGAGGTTGATGAGGCTTATTGGAGGGTTGTCTCTCTTGTCAATAAACATAATTTAGCAAAGGAATACCACCAACTGCTTCTAAAGACAAACTCCAATGTTGAGGAAATGGTTATAGAGGGTGTGGCTACTAAATCGGATGCTTTGAAAGTTAAGGTTAAGCTCAATGAAGCAGAGATGACCCTTTCCAAGGCAGAGAATGGTCTTTCGCTTTCCAAAATGCTCTTATGCCAAATCTGCTCTCTGCCTATTGATAAGGACTTCACTCTCTCTGATCAGCTATTAGAAGAAGATATGATTATAAATAATGATATTAATATTGAAAAAGCTGTGAATAATAGGACAGAAACCCAGCTCTTAGATAATGTAATAAAGATATCGAAGTCTGCTGAGAAGATTGCATTTTCAAAATACCTTCCTAATATTGTAGGAACAGGTAATTACTTAGCCACAAACCCAAACTCTTTCAATGGATTTGAGAAGTCAATGAATGGTATGTTTAGCCTTGGCATTGGCATTCAGGTTCCAATCTTTCACTTTGGAGAGAATTATCACACACTAAAGACTGCAAAGATTGGTGTAAGGATTGCAGAACTTGAAAAAGAAGAAGCAGTTGAGAAGATGGAACTTCAGATAAATCAAATGCTGTTTAAGGTTAAGGAAGCAAACAAACAAAAGATAATGGCAGCAAGTAATATTGATAAGGCGAAAGAAAACCTTGAAAGTGCTTTGATAGGGTTTGACTCTGGAGTAATTACAACATCCGACCTAATGGAAGCTCAAACTGCATATATATCGGCAAAGAGTGAGAAGATTGATGCAGACATTAACTCCATTATGACAAGTCTTTATTTGGAGAAATCGCTTGGCAACTTAAACAATAGAAAATAACTTAATCAGAAAAAAGAAAGAAAAGATATAGCTTTATGAAAAAGAAAGAAAGTAAGACCTTAGTAATGGGATTTGTTGTGTTAATATCAGCTGTTATAGTTATTGGACTGCTTGGATATTTCATTCTAACCCCAAGTCATGTAATGCTTCAAGGAGAGTTTGAGGCAAATGAAGTTAGAGTTTCGGGTAAATTGCCTGGTAGGATTTTAGAACTTAGAACAAAGGAAGGAGAGAGAGTTATGAAGGGAGATACATTAGTAATAATTGACTCTCCTGAAATCTATGCTAAACTTGACCAAGCTCTGGCAGCAGAAGACGGAGCAAAGGCAATCAGCATGAAAGCTCAAAAGGGAACAAGAAAAGAACAGATTGCAGGAGCATTAGAGCAAGTCGAGATGGCTGAGACTGGGGAATTGTTTGCTAAGAAAACTTATGACAGGATGAGTAATCTATTTAAGAAAGGCGTTATTTCATCACAAAAGTTTGACGAAGTAGAAGCACAGTACAAAGCATCTGTTTCAAGAACAAGGGCAGCAAGAAGTCAATATGAAATGGCATTAAATGGAGCTCAAACAGAAGATAAGATGGCTGCAAATGCACAAGTAAATAGGGCAAAGGGAGCCGTAAGTGAAGCCTCTTCCTATTTGAGTGAGACAAAACTCGTTGCACCTATTTCGGGAGAGATATCAGACATATTCCCTAAGGTTGGAGAGCTTGTAGGATCGGGTTCCCCTATTATGAATATTGTTGATATGGACGAGGTTTGGGTAACATTTAACGTTAGAGAGGATTTGCTAAGTAAGATAAAGGTTGGTACAGTTCTTAGTGCAGAAGTTCCAGCACTTGGCAATAAAGAAATAAAACTAAAGGTAAGCTATATTAAAGCATTGGGAAGCTATGCAACATGGAAGGCAACAAAGCTAACTGACCAGTACGACACCAAAACATTTGAACTTAGAGCTATTCCAACGACAAAGGACAAAGACTACCGCCCAGGTATGAGTGTGATAGTTAATTGGACAAAGATAAAATAATAAATATAAAACCCCATTCTATAATGGAAAAAGGAATAATTCCAGTATTGAAAAGAGAATTAAAGAAGATGGTATCTCGTCCCATATATATTATGATGACGGTCTTTATTCCATTATTAATAATTTTGTTTTTCAGTACATTTCTCAATAAAGGGATGCCATCGGATTTGCCAATAGCTATGGTGGACTTAGACTCAAGCTCCACTTCAAGGCAGATAACAAGACATATTGAGGCTGGTCAAACCTGTGAAATTAAGTATAAGCTTTCAAGTTTTGAAGAGGCGAAAGACAAGATGCAGAGAGAAAATATCTATGCCTTTATTCTAATTCCAAAGAACTTCCAAGCCGATTTACTATCTGGAAAGAGCCCTCAAATAATCTTTTACACCGAATATGCTCACTACCTTGCAGGCTCAGCAACAATGAAAGAGATAAACACAATATTAGTTACCCTTTCATCAGGAATTAATCTAAAGATGAGACAAGCAAAAGGCGAAAATGAAACACAGGCAATGGCAAACATACAACCAATAAGGATTGACTCACATCTGATTGGTAACCCACTCATGAACTACTCCTACTACCTCTGCTCAATCATTATGCCTGGCCTAATCTTCCTTATGAGCCTTATCTCTTGCATATATACAATTGGAGTAGAGCTTAAATTTGAAACCTCAAGACATTGGTTAATTACATCAGGAGGCTCAATGCCAAAAGCCTTATTAGGAAAGCTCCTACCCTATACCTTTATATACTCAATAATGTTAATCTTTTCTTATTTCATTATGAGTTCTGTTTTGGGCTTTGAAACAAAAGGGAATATACTGCTTATGTTTTTGGGAGGTATTCTAACTATTATTTCATACCAAGCAATAGGAATATTTATTATTGGAGTTTTGCCAATGTTAAGAGATGCTTTGAGTATTGGAGCTTTTTACGGAGTATTAGGATTCACTTTTGCAGGCTTCACCTATCCTGGTTTTGCAATGCTACCTGCCGTAAAACCTTACACATTACTATATCCCCTAACACAGTACTATAATCTCTATTCCAATATTCAAATAAATGGCCTCACCCTTTCAGAAAGCTATATGCCATTTATTATGTTAATAGCCTACTGCTTGATTCCAATCTTTGTGATATCAAGGCTTAAGGGTGCACTTATTAAACTAAATTTCAAAAGGGAGTAAAATGAATATAAGATTTAGAAAGATAATTCAGCGAAACAAAGAAGCTTGGAAGGATTTATTCCATATAATAGGGAAAGAGCTATATAATATATTTACAGATAAGGGAGTCTTGCTTGTTTTCATTGTTGCCTGCGTTGTCTATCCCCTTGTCTGCGGATATATCTACAATAAGGAATTGATGTATGATATGCCTATTGCCATTGTTGACAATTCCAATTCAACACTTAGCCGAAACTATCTTCGCTCATTAGATGCTACACCAGAGGTTATGATAAAACACAAGTGCAGTTCGTTAGATGAGGCTAAGGAATTGCAAAAGCAATCAAAAGTTCATGGCATTGTCTTTATTCCAAGTGATTTTAGCAAAAATATTAACAAAGAAGAGCAAGCAACAATAAGCGTTTATAATGATATGACCAGCTTCTTTTGGTATAGGAATATGGCATTAGCAACAAACTTCACCGTTCAGGAAATGGGGAAGGAAATACAAGTTCAAAGAATGGTTAAAGGGGGAAAGAATATTGAAGATGCAAAGAGATTATCCGAGCCTTTTGAACCCGTACAACACGTATTATATAACCCAGGAGGCTACCCAAGTTTCATTCTTCCAATAGTGCTTATTTTAATCCTACAACAAACCCTTTTAATTGGGATAGGAATGTTGGCAGGCACAGCAACCGAAAGGCACCAGCTACACACCCTAATACCAAGAGACGCACATTATAGAGGACTTCTAAGAATAATTTTCGGAAGAGGGCTTGCCTTTTTCATAACCTATATACCAATAACAGTCTATATGCTGGTCGTGGTTCCAAAGATATTCAACCTACCACAGCTTATGCCAAGCCTTATGACGATATTCCTATTTATAGTCCCATTTCTCCTATCCGTTATTTTCTTAGGAATGAGCATATCGGTCTTTTTCAAAAACAGAGAAAACTCTATCCCATTCTACTTGTTTATGTCCCTACCCTTTGTTTTCCTATCAGGAATGTCGTGGCCAAGAGAAGCAATGCCAAGGTTTTGGGAGCTATTCTCACATATTATCCCTTCCTCCGATGCCGTCCAAGGCTATTCGAGGATGATGACAATGGGTGCAGACCTTTCGCAAGTTTCAGTTGAATATTTCACCCTTTGGATACTTTCTGCAACATACTTTATCTTTACATTTATCACCTATTCTTGGAGGATGAAAAGGGATATAAAATAGGATATTTCGCTGTTCTAAAGTCCTGAAACAAAGCCTCAAAGAAATGAATCAAAGAACCCATCTCGTCACATGGGTATGTCGCACCTCGTGACATGGGTATGTCAGCACCCGTGACATGGGTATGTCAGCATACGTGACATGGGTATGTGAGCGACCGTGACATGGGCATGTCACGAGTTTGAAACAAAGAAAGAAAAGTTCAGTGTAAAGAAAGAATAGTTTAGGATAAAGAAAGAGAAGTTCAATCTAAAGAAACGAGAGTTTGAAATAAAGATTTATAAGATTTTATTAGAAATCCTATCCAAAAATATGGCGTAATACGTCTTCGATATTGGCTAAGGGGATGATTTCTATTTTAAATCTTGATGCGTCTAAGCCTTTGATATTGTATTTTGAAATAAAGATTTTCTCAAAACCAAGCTTGTCAGCCTCAGCTATTCTTTGGTCTATCCTGGTTACTGGTCTTAGCTCTCCGCTTAAGCCTGTTTCGGCTGCAAAGCAATATTGTGAGCTTATGGATAGGTCTTCGGAAGATGAAATTATGCTTACAAGGACTGCAAGGTCAATTGCTGGGTCGTCAACTTTTATCCCTCCTGCAATATTAAGGAAGACGTCTTTGTTGATTAGCTTAAAGCCTCCTCTTTTTTCTAAGACTGCAAGTAGCATTGAAAGGCGACGAAGGTCAAAGCCTGTGGATGTTCTCTGTCCTGTGCCATAATTGGAATTGGCTACTAAGGCTTGGGTTTCTATTAGTATTGGACGAGTTCCTTCAATTGTGGCTGCAATGGCTGTTCCACTAAGCGCTTCATCTCTTTGTGAGAGTAGGATTTCGGAAGGGTTATTTACTTGTCGTAGTCCTGTGGATTGCATCTCGTAAATCCCAAGTTCGCTTGTTGAACCAAAACGATTCTTTACTGAACGTAGCATACGATAACCATAATGTCTATTTCCTTCAAATTGAAGTACGGTATCAACAATATGTTCTAAGATTTTGGGCCCTGCTATTGCTCCATCTTTTGTTATATGACCAACTAAGAAAAACGCAATTCCTTCTTTCTTGGCATACATTTGTATTTCCCCAGCACATTCTCTTATCTGTGATATGCTGCCTGGCGATGAATCAATAGAGTCTGTGGTTATGGTTTGAATTGAATCTATGACTATGATTTGGGGTTTGAGGTCTTCGGCATGCTGAAATATGGATTGGATATTGGTTTCGGTTAAAATAAAGCAGTCTTTATTCTCTCCCTCTACCCTATCAGCTCTCATCTTAATTTGTTGTAGGCTTTCCTCTCCACTAACATATAGTATTTTTCTTCCCTTGCAGTTAAGGGCAACTTGAAGCATTAGAGTACTTTTGCCAATTCCTGGTTCTCCTCCAACCAAAACAACTGAGCCAGTTACTAATCCTCCACCCAATACTCTATTTAGTTCTATATCGTTGGTGTTTATCCTTTCCTCTTGTGAGAATGTTATTTCGTTAACTGGTTGTGGCTTTGATGAGGATTTGTTTTTCTTAGCATTGAACTTGCTTTCGCCCTCTCTCTGCACTACTTCCTCAACATAGGAATTCCAAGCTCCACACTGAGGACATTTACCAATCCAACTTGAAGACTGTGCTCCACATTCCTTACAAAAAAAAACTGTCTTAACTTTCATCTTTCACTCTAACTTGGTCGTGCATCAATCTTATATCTCATCTCTTTTTGGTATGAGAATTTCTTTTTGTCTTTTAAGTAATTCTTATGGTAGGGTCCGTAAGGGAAATCCATAAAAACTGACCTTTGCATTTGAAAGCAGGTTCCGAAAATAGGGATTGTTCTTTGATCCATCTCATAAGTATCTTTCGATTTATTAGGCTTATAGGGAGGGATTGGACTGTCGTAGTTGAAGTCTGCCTTCCTATAGAAAAGAGTGTCTGAGGTTGATGTTGATAATAGGGTATATTCAGCCACAGAGTTAATATTGGTTGACCACCATGGCTTACTTAGAGAATAAATTGTTAGAAACATCACTGCATCTACTCCGTATTCTTCTTTATACTTAGTTATCTGTTCTGCCTTTAGGAACTGAGAAGAAAACATTGTGTCTTTCTTATGATGTTCCAGGGTTATGATTGTTGGAACAACGTAATAGCCTTTTTGGGATAGCTCTTTTGAAATATTAATCAAATACATCTCAGGAGCGTATTGGTTTTTGGAACGATTCCAAGGATAGATTAGGAGTATTGATTTTGGTTTTTCGGAATACATATTAGGATAAGAAACAATCCTATCTTCTCTTTTTGGGAAGAACTGATAGTAATTCTTTTTTATAAAGCCGAGAGTGTCCCCTCTTGCTATCTTATCTTGTTTTTCTCTTTCTTTCTTGATTTTCTTTATCTCTTTCTTCGACAAGATAGTAATATTTGTATCTATTACTATTTCTTTTTTCTCTCCAGTTATCTCTGCAATAACGTCCTCTGTTTGGTCTTTATCTTCAGGGAGATTATCATCTATTATCTTCTTTGCAACATTACAGCTTACAAAAAGAGATACTATTGCTATTAAAATTAATGCTTTTTTCATAGTTCAAGAGTTTTTATAAGTGCATCAACATAGGTTTTCGATTCAGGGTAGATGACTGTTTCTTTTACTAAGTTCTCTCTTGCTTCTTTGGTCTTGCCTTGCAAAAAGAGAAGGTAGCCATATTCTGCACATGCCCCTGGAGGCGGAAGTTTGCGTTTGCCCTTCGGGGACTCAACTATTATCTTGTATTCTCTGGAGAACTTTTTAATTTCTTTTTCAGTAAATCCTCTTGACCCATAAGCATATAATAGATTATCGTAATCATAATACTTATAAAGGTCGTTTGAGCAAGATGCAAAAAACATTAGGCTTAAAATAACAATAAGAAGTTTCTTCATATAAAAAAACGTTATAATTCAATGTCCAAAGGTAGTTATTTATTTTATAATTGCAAGTAAGATTTATGTTTTTTTAATTAAACATCTTTGTGGCTCTTTTAAATATTCCAGTCATATAAGCTATTGCAATTCCATAATTTGAAATCGGAACTTGTGCTTGAATGATTGTTAATAGCCTACTTTTTAATTGTTTTTCTGTTGCAACACATCCCCCACATTGAATAACCATTGCATATTCTGTTATTGGACGAGGAAAAGGAGTTTGTCCTGATGCTATTTCAAATTCAAGCTTTTTCTTAGTGTAGTTTGTTATTAATTTTGGAAGTTTAACCCTTCCTATATCTTCACATGTTGGTTGGTGAGCACAAGACTCTAACATTAGTATCCTATCTCCGTCTTCTAAACTATCGAGCTTTGGTGTGCCTTTAACGTATTCATCAAATGCACCTTTAAGTCTTGCCAAAACAATTGAGAAGCTTGTTAGTAGTATTTTATCATCAACAACTTTATTTACAAAATCGAAGACTTGGCTATCTGCAATAACTAAATCAGGCTTAGGATAAACATTCTTTAATACATATTCAAGCTCTGTTTCCTTTACTACTATTGTTATTGCATCATTATCTAAGACATCTCTTATTAGTTGAACCTGTGGCAAAATAAGTCTCCCCTCTGGTGCAGCACTATCAATTGGGGTTACAAGTAGGACTACATCATTTTTCTTAATAAGTCCTCCGAGTATTCCTTTTTTCTGGTAAGCAGTTGGGGGTATTGTTTCTACTATTTTCTTTGTTAGGGCTGCTGTTGTTTTGGCATTATCATGTGCAAACTCAACTATCTTTTTCTTATATTGCTTTTCAATGGTTGCTTTCAGGTCTCTTCTTAGTGGAGAAAGGTCACTCTTGGTGTATATTAGCACATAAGGAACGTTAAACTTCTTACACTCCCCAATTAACTTATCTTCTTCTTCTCCAAAATCATTATTAAAAGTAATTAGTGCTAAATCTATTTGAGTGAAAATCTCTAATGCTTTTTCTATTCTCTTTTTCCCTAATTCTGACTCATCATCAATTCCGGCAGTATCAATAAGAACGACAGCTCCAATACCTTTAATCTCCATTGATTTCTTAACAGTGTCGGTTGTTGTGCCTGCTTGGGAACTTACAATTGAAATTTCTTGTCCTACAAGTTTGTTAATTAAAGTACTTTTCCCAACATTACATCTTCCAAATACTCCAATATGTGGTTTTGTCTCTCTACCCTTGTTCATAACTTAATATTTTTGCAAACTTACACATTAATTTTTTATTAGTATATTTGCAGGCTAATTTAAACATATAAAGATGCCAAATATTAAGATGAATTTATCAAACGACAACCCACCTATAAATAGCAAGAGATTTTGGATTAAAACATTGATAATGACAATATCAATCTTCATAATTTGCCAACTATTCTCACTTGCAACAATAAGTGGAATTGAATATGCCCTACTCGCTGCAATCATAATCAGCCTTCTTAATTCTTTCCTCAAACCTATTTTAGTCTTACTATCACTGCCTTTGATTGTATCAACCTTAGGTCTTTTCAACTTAGTAATTAATGCTTTAATAGTTTATATCACAAGCCTTATTCTTGGTGCAGGTTTTGTGGTTGACAAGTTTTTAGATGCAGTTGTTTTTAGTATTCTGATAACGTTCTTTAGCTTTGTGATAGATATTTTAATCAAGTTGTATCAAGCTAAGAAACAATTTGAAAATACTTTCAAAAACCAAGGTGAAAACAGGATTGACTATGACGAAAAGGTTGGTTTTTCTGACTATGAAGATGTAACGGAGGAGAACCAAGAAGATAAAGAAGACGAGTAATTTACAAAAAAAACTAAGAAGTCAATATGATAGTAATTGAACATATAGATGAGTTATCGCAGTATATTGAGAAGGTAAGACAAGAAGGTAAAACGATTGGATTTGTTCCAACAATGGGAGCATTACATATTGGACATATTTCGTTAATTGAAGCGGCAAGAAAAGATAACGATATAGTTGTTTGCAGTGTCTTTGTTAATCCTATTCAGTTTAATAATAAAGAAGACTTAAAGAAGTACCCTCGCGATATTGAAAAGGATAGAAAGCTTTTAGAAGAGAATGGCTGTGATGTTTTGTTTTGCCCAAAAGCTGATGAAGTATATCCAGAGGAAGCAAAAGAAAGCTTTTCGTTTGGAAAGCTTGAACAGGTTATGGAGGGAGCTCAAAGACCAGGACATTTTAATGGAGTTGCAGTTATTGTAAGTAGGTTATTCAATTGGGTAAGACCTCATAAAGCATATTTTGGAGAGAAAGACTACCAGCAACTTGCTATCATTAAGGATATGGTTTTACAGCTAAACTCTCCTGTTATTATTGTACCTTGTCCTATTGTTAGAGAAGAAGATGGTTTAGCAATTAGTTCAAGGAATGTAAGGCTAAGTGAAAAAGCAAGAGAGATAGCTCCAAAGATTAATAAGATACTTAGGAAGTCCTCTTCAATGAAAGATGATGTGTCTATATCTCAAATCAAAAGCTTTGTTATTAATGAGTTCAAACTTATTAAAGACTTTGAATTAGAATACTTTGAAATAGTTGATGACAAGACCCTACAACCAATAATGAAAAAAGGAGATAATGGAGTTGTTGGCTGCATTGCTGTTTGGTTAGATGGAGTTAGGCTTATTGATATAGTTAGATACTATTAAAAAATCTAAATTGATATAGCAAACTGCTCCCATATCATTTATTTTGCAGACCTTTGCATATTGTTATTTAGGACTTAGGTTTTCAAATAGCAAATAATTATTAAGTAAACATTAAGTAAGATATCGTTATGAAGCAATTAATAGAATGCGTTCCAAATATTAGTGAAGGACGTAACCAAAATATCATCAAACAAGTCGTTGATGAAATAGAGAAAGTTGAAGGCGTTAAATTATTAGACGTTGATCCAGGTGCAACAACAAATAGGACAGTTATAACATTTGTTGGAGAACCAAAACAAGTTGTAGAAGCTGCTTTTAGAGTTATAAAGAAAGCTAATGAGCTAATTGATATGAGACATCACCATGGCGACCACCCTCGTTTTGGTGCTACTGACGTTTGTCCACTAATTCCTGTTGCTAATATTAGTATGGAAGAAGTTGCAGAGTATGCAAGAGAATTAGGAAAAAGAGTGGGACAAGAATTAGAAATCCCTGTTTATCTTTATGAAAATGCTGCTCTTGAACCTAAGAGAAGAAACCTTGCTAATTGTCGTCAGGGGGAATATGAAGGATTAAAGGATAGAGTAGGTAGTGCTGATTGGAAACCTTGCTTTGGCCCAAGTGCTTGGAACGATAAGGTTGCTATTTCAGGAGCTACAGCAATTTCAGCAAGAGATTTCCTTATTGCAGTTAACTATAACCTTAATACTACATCAACACGTAGAGCTAATGCAATTGCTTTTGACGTTAGAGAAAAAGGTCGTCCTGCAAGAGAAGGCGGAAAACCTAATGGAAAGAAATTAATGGATGAGAACGGTAAACCAATAAATATTCCTGGAACCCTAAAAGGGACTAAGGCTATTGGTTGGTTTATTGATGAATATAAGGTTGCTCAAGTTTCAATGAATATTACCAATATTTCAGAAACACCACTTCATATTTGTTTTGAAGAAGTTTGTAAGAAAGCTGGTGCAAGAGGAATAAGAGTTACTGGTGTTGAAATTGTTGGGGTAGTTCCTAAGAAAACCCTTACTGATGCTGGTAAATATTATCTTTCAAGACAAGAACGTTCACTTGGAGTTGACGATAAAGAACTTATTAAGATTGCAATCAAATCAATGGGCTTAGATGATTTAAAACCATTTATCCCTGAAGAAAAGATTATAGAATACTTAATTGAAGACAAGTCTAAGAAGAGATTAGTTGATATGACTTGTGTTGAATTTGCAAATGAAACTGCTTCTGAAAGTCCTGCTCCAGGAGGTGGTTCTATTGCTGCTTATATGGGATCACTTGGTGCTTCACTTGCAACAATGGTAGCTAACCTTTCTTCTCACAAAGCTGGTTGGGATGAAAGATGGGAAGAGTTTTCAATTATAGCAGAAAAAGGACAAGCTCTAAAAGACGAACTAATCCACTTAGTTGATGAGGACACAAATTCATTCAACAAGATAATGGATGCTATGGGCATGGCTAAGAAAACTGAAGAAGAAAAAGCTGAGAGAAAGAATGCAATTCAAGAAGCAACTAAGTACGCTATTGAAATTCCTTACCGCACTCTTTGCAAATCATTTGAAGTCTTTGAAATCTGCATAGCAATGATTGAAAAAGGTAACCCTAATTCAATAACTGATGCTGGGGTTGGTATTCTTTGTGCAAGAGCTGCTTGTTATGGAGCTTTTATGAATGTTAAGATTAATGCATCTTCACTTGATGATAAGGCTTTTGTTAATGACCTTATTGCAAAAGGACAAGCACTAATTGAAAAAGCAGATGCTATTGAAAAAGAATATACTGCACGAGTAATGAAAGCAATTAGCGAATAAAAAAAATAATATATTGAAAGCATATTTATTAGTAGCCTTAGGAGGAGCAATTGGTTCTGCTTCAAGATATGGGATAAGCGAATTGTTTTATCATAGAACAAATCAAACTTTTCCTTGGGCTACTCTTTTTGTTAACCTTGCAGGATGTTTACTTATTGGTTTATTGATTGGTGCTGCTCATAGGTATCAATTCTTAAACCATTCTTCAATCAAAGCTTTTTTCCTTATTGGACTTTGTGGTGGCTTCACAACATTCTCAACCTTTTCTGTTGAAACCCTACGACTATTCCAAAACTCACAAAACATTCAAGCAATTGCATATATTATAATAAGTATAGTAATAGGATTAGCCCTTACTTTATTGGGTTATATTCTAATTAAATAAAGACAAAACAGTAAGTAATGCTGTCGGCTTGCAATTATTTTTAGTTAAAACAAAACAATCAAGCTGTAAATTACGTTTGTGAAATAGTTTTATGAGATAGCTCTAATAATATAGTAAAAGAGATTTTTCATAAATTAAGTGATAACCAAAACATAGTAGATGTTAAATTCAAAAACCCTGCACGAAGTCTTGCAGTATAGTGTTAAGACTTTTGCAAACAATCCTTTAATGGCTTTTGTTGGTGATAAGCCAATAACATATTCTGAATTCTTTGAAAAAGTTCAAGAAGTTCAAGAATTATTAGTTTCTAAAGGTATTGGTCATCAAGATAAGGTTGTTATTCTTGGTGAAAATAGTCCAGCGTGGTCAATTGCTTATTTTGCAATTGTTGATATGGGAGCAGTTGTTGTTCCTTTATTACCAGACTTCACAAAGGAAGAAATAACAAATTGCATAAACCATTCCGATGCAAAGCTTGCTTTTGTTTCAGAGCGTTTGAAGCCAAAAACGGATAAAGATGCTTACCCTAATATTGAAACAATAATCAAACTTGATAATCTTGAAATAATAAGCGAAAAGGAAATTCAATCAGTTGGAACGAAGAAAATACCAACTCCAGAAGACCTTGCTGTTATTATTTACACCTCAGGAACATCTGGTTTTAGCAAAGGAGTTATGTTAACTCATGGCAACTTAGCTTCACAACTTCTTCAAATACATCATATATGGCCTATACACGAAAAGGATGTTTACCTTTCAGTACTTCCTCTTTCACATACATTTGAAAACACCTTAGGGCTTCTAACAGGAGTTATGAAAGGTGCTTCAATGTATTACCATAATAAACTACCTATTTCAACTACCTTTATGGCAAGTGTTAAGATAGTTCGCCCAACAACCCTACTTACAGTGCCTCTATTTATTGAGAAAGCATATAAAAACATTATCAAACCAGAATTAGAGAAAACTGCAATAAGGAGAATAATGCTAACAAGTAGTCTTTTCAAAAGGATAATGTATCGCAAAGCATCTAAGATGTTATATGAAACCTTTGGTGGTAGATTAACTTTCTTTGGAATTGGAGGAGCAAAACTTGATGGAGAAACAGAATTATTCCTTCGTCTTGGCAAACACTTCCCTTATGCAATTGGATATGGACTAACAGAAACTGCACCACTTGTTATTGGAGCAAACCCTAATCAAGTTTCTTGGCAAACAATGGGATTTCCTGTTTTGAATGTTGAGGCTAAGATTATGGATATAAACCCAGAAACCAAAGAAGGAGAATTATGGGTGAAGGGTCCAAACATTATGAAAGGTTATTATAAGAACCAAGAGCTAACTGAGTCGGTTATAACAGAAGATGGTTGGTTTAAAACTGGTGATTTAGTAACTGAGAAAGCAGGACGCTACGAAGTTAAAGGAAGATTAAAGAATGTTATAGTAGGTTCAACAGGGGAAAACATATATCCTGAAGAGATTGAAATGGTTCTTAACCAAAACAAATTAATCCTTGAAAGCGTTGTTATTGAAAGACATGGCAAATTAGTTGCAATGGTTCAATTTAACCCTTTGGAGTTAGAAAAGAAAATGCTTATCTATAAAGACGATGCTACAAAGGCATATGAACACTTAAAGAAAGACCTCTTAAAAGCAGCTAACGAAAAACTTAACCGTTTTTCAAAGCTATCTCTAATTGTTGAAGCAACAACAGAGTTTGAGAAAACAGCTACCCTAAAAATCAAAAGATACTTATATAAATAGAAGACATAGAAACAACTCTTTGTAGTAGTTTTATAAGTCTTTGTTTTAATTTCCTGAATCACCGTTTTAATTTTTTAAAGTGGCGATTCAGGATTTTCTTTCTTTGATTCATTTCACGAGGTCTTTATTCTGTATTTATTTATTATCTTTGCAAGTTAATAATTTACAAATAAGATTTAATAATAATGAAGAGAAATCTTTCAAATAGAAAACTCACATATATACTTGTTTTTGTTTTTATCCTTATAAGCTTTTTTCCTTTATTTGCTTTCCTAGGCACATCACCCTTAAGAACTTGGGACGAAAGTAGATTGGCTGCATCAGCTTATGAAATGACCCAAACAAAAAACCCTCTTATTGTAACATTTGATTACAAACCTGATCATTGGAGCGTCAAACCCCCTCTAACAATTTGGACTCAAGCCCTAAGCATTAAACTATTTGGAGTTAATGAAGTTGCAGTTAGACTACCCTCTGCCCTATCAATACTTTTCTTAGGCATTATCATTATCCTTCTTTTCAGCAAAATAAACAAACCTTTTATAGGCTTCTACGCCAGTTTCATCCTTATCTGTACCAAAGGAGTACTCTATTATCATTTTGGTAGAAGTGCAGACTATGATGCTATGCTTACAATGTTTGTTATTTCCTATGCTATTTCACTATTCATTTTCACCGAAAATAGGCAGACTAAATACTATTTACTCTTCTTTATATTCTTGATTTTAGCCACCCTAACAAAAGGCGTTCAAGCTCTTATTCCCCTACCTTTCATCTTCCTTTATATCATTTTAAGAAAACAATTACTCGATATTCTTAAAAACAAATTCACCTATATTGGCATCGGGGTCTTCATTCTCCTAATTGGAGGTTATTATTTTGGAAGAGAGATATTTGATAGTGGATATTTGAAAGCAGTTTATGAAAATGAACTTGGGGGAAGATACCTTACTGCATTGGAAGGACATAAGGAGAAAAA
>Ga0265294_10004963_pt1 | contig 16345 bp, 15 predicted proteins | sample MunlanPumphouse3_FD_192504 | JGI IMG/M metagenome (GOLD analysis project Ga0265294, IMG submission 192504) | Groundwater microbial communities from a municipal landfill in Southern Ontario, Canada - Pumphouse #3 | ecosystem: Environmental > Aquatic > Deep subsurface > Groundwater | place...
GTCGATTCCCTGCTGGCGGGCTTGATCCGCAGCACGTCCGCTGATCGTATCCATGTGGAACGGGCCGAATATGAGACCGACGACCGGCGGTTAGCGGATTAGGATTACGATTAAGATTACGATTAAGCAGGGTATCCACCAACAGAACTGCCATGCGCCCCGCAAAAGAAAAACAGCGAGCGGCACACCCGGGGAAAGTGGTCACGCGACCGGAACCCGAGCGCCGCCGACCTCCGTCCTCACTTCTTCGCTGCGGCGCCCTTCTCCTTGCCGCGCCCGAGGGCCAGAATCTTGGCGACTTTCGCCTCGGTCAGTTCATAGCCTTTGAGCCCGGGGAACCCTTCCCAGATGATCGTGCGGTACTGCGGTTCAAGGATAATGACATGCGGCCACCCCCACACCCCGAACAGGGCTTCGTAAGCCCCTTGGTCGGGATGCGCATGGGCCGATAGCTCCGCCAGATCGGGGCCTGCGGCAGTGCCCTCCTGCGCAGCCGGTTTGCCAGCGTTCCGTGGCTTCTCTTTCTGCGCGGCGGGCAGCGGCCGGTCCAGCGCCAGCGCGTACTCTTTCTTGGGGCCCGTGTACGCCTTGACCTGCTCTTCGGTCTCGCCGGTGATCCCGATCACCACCAGCTCGTCGCCAAATTTTTTCTGCAAGCCGTTCATCAGCGGCGTCATCCGCTTGCAGGCCCCGCACCAGGTGCGCCAGAACTCGATGATCACGAACTTGCCCTCGGTCTCCGGCTGGGCCGAAAGCCACTTCGCCACCTCCAGCGTCGGCGCGTCCGTGAACACGCAACTGCGCGCCCACATCTGTTTGCCGCCGGCGGCCACGGCCTGAACGCGGCCGGTCGTGCAGACCCCCGACGCGTCGCACTCCGGAACCGGGGCTGCCGTAACCCCGATGGCGCATCCGCACACGCACATAGCCGCGACCCGCATTTTGATTCCGCTCATAGAACCCCTCCTTGTTGCGATACTATACCCCACCGTAAGAGTCGGCGACAAGAACGGAAGGGCAAAGGCCAAGGAAGGGGCATCGCGGACTTTTCAAAACGGCCCGAACGTGTTTTACTATGCCCCTGCCTGCCACATCGGCAAACGGTGCCGGCTCGGCAGGCGCAGTCCAGTTCTGACAACGGGGGATTTTGTTCGTGAAGCGTGTGTTCCTTTTCTCAGTGTCCGTGTTCTGTCTCGCAACCGGCGCGTTCGCGCTGCGGCCGAAAGGCTGTATTTCTCAGACGCCGTATATCGGCGCGATCATTATGGACGCCGACACCGGTGCGACGCTGTTCGAGGACAAGGCGGACGCCCCGGGCTATCCGGCCAGCACATTGAAACTCATGACCCTGCTGGTGGTGCAAGAGCAGATCGACGCCGGCAAAGTGCGGCTCGACGACACGGTCAAGGTCTCGGTCGAAGCCTATAAAACCGGTGGCTCGCAGGTGTATCTCGATCCCAAGGAGACCTTCCCGCTGGCGGACATGCTGTACGCCATGATGATCCAGTCCGCGAACGATGCGGCGGTGGCGCTGGCCGAGCATGTGGCGGGATCCAAAGAGAGCTTTATCGAACTGATGAACACGCGCGCCCGTCAGATCGGCATGAAGGACACGCGTTTTGCTTCGGTCCACGGCCTGCCGCCTTCTGCGGGGCAGCGCCACGATGTGTCGACCGCCCGCGACATGGCCCTGCTCGCGCGCGAATTGTGCAAACACCCCGCGGTCTTCGCATACACCTCCGCCACGTACCGTCAGCTCCGCGCCAACACGCCCAAGCCCTTTGACATGCGCACGCACAACCCCTTCCTCAAAGAGAATGTCGAAGGCTGCGACGGCTTCAAGACCGGCTACACGGCCACGGCCGGCTGGTCAATCGTCGTGACGTCAAAACGTCAAAACCGGCGCGTCATCGTCGTCGTGCTGGGCAGCGAAAACCGCAAGCTGCGCGACGCCAAGGCGCGCGAACTGCTGAACAAAGCCTTCACGCTGCTGCCGGCCGCCGTGCACCCGCAGACAGCAACCCCTGCGACCCGCGCACCGATCGCGGGCACCGCAGTGCCGCCGCCCCCGCCGCCCGTCCAGTAAGGCGGGCTTATCCCAGAAGGGACGATAGACTCAGCTTGCGATAGAGCGCGCCGCGCGGCGTCAGACGGCTTTCGACAAGCGCCACGCCCGTGACGGTCCAGCCGCCGAAATTGTCCTGCTCATCGGCCGCCATCGCCTCGACCAGCGCGCGGTTCTTGGCGGTGTTGCGGCAGCGGCCCAGCGTGATGTGCGGCCGGAAATCCGGCCCCTCGTCTTTAAAGCCGAATTTTTTCAGCTCCAGCCACAACCGCTCGTGCAGTTCTTCAAGCTGGCGCGAAGGGTCGACGCCGGCCCACAGCGTATTCGGCATGCGCTTGGTGCCGAAGAATCCCCAGCCATACGCGCGACACGCAAACGGCGGAAGCGCCGCACACACGCGGTCAACCGCCGCAGTCACATGCGGCAGGATTGAAGGGGCCACCTCGCCTAAATAAATCAGCGTGATATGCAACTGCTCACGCGTGTGCCACGTGACCTCGGACGCCATGGGCTTCAGCCTGCCGACCGCGTCGCCCAAGGACGCTTTGACATCATCAGGCAAAGGAAGAGCTAGAAAAATTCGCATGGGGAGAGCATACACAAACCGGACCTCCATGCGAAAGCGGTAAGTTCGTCACGGAGGCAAGTAAAAAAGAAAAAAATGTCGTATCTGGACATGCCTTTTTTGGCTGTTTGCAGTTGACCGGTCCAGCAAGTTCCCGTACGCTAGGGCAACTTTTTTAGGACCGGTGGTTTTTGTTTGGATGAGTGCTTAATGATGAAAGTTGCATAGACGCATGAGTGAGAATTGCTTAACCCTTCTGGCCGTTTCAGATCTGCATCATATGGGGCTGGCGCGCCAGACCGCGCAGGCGCAGCAGATGCGCGGAGAGCTGGCGCAAACCTTGTTGAAGAAAGTTTTCTTGCGTCTCCGCCACATGGGAATCACGCCGGACGCGACGCTGGTGCTCGGCGACCTTGTGGAGGACGGCGCCGACCGCAACGCCGCGCTGGATTTTGTGTCGTTGCACGGCGAACTGACGCGCAGCGGCATTCCCAGCCTGGTTGTGCCGGGCAACCATGACGGCGACCCCGCGGCGTTCAACACGCTTTTCGGGAGCGCGCCGGGCCTTCACAAGATCGGCGGCTATGGCTTTGTGCTGTTCAACGACACATATAGCGAAAACCACGAATGCGTCCGTGCGGCCGAAGATCTTGCGCTCCTGAAAAAATGCGCCGAGGAAAACCCAGAGTTGCCGCTGATCGCGGTGCAGCACCCGCCCATCTACCCGGCGATCGACTCGCATTATCCGTATCGGCCGACCAACGCGGCGGAGATCATCGACGCCTACCAAAAGTCCGGCGTCATCCTTTCGCTCAGCGGGCATTTTCACAAAGGCCAGAAGGCGCGCATCCACGAGCGCATTCTTTACCACACAGTTCCTGCACTGTGCGAGCAGCCCTTCCGTTTCAGCCTCATCCGCCTGGTCGATTCTCGCGTCGAGATCGAGGAATTGTGCCTCGGCTTGCAGGCACCGAACCTCATCGACGTGCATTGCCATACCGAGCACGCCTATTGCGGCACGACCGTCGACACCGCGCCGTGCGTCGCCCTGTCGCAGGCGCTGGGCGTCTCAACCCTCTGCATCACCGAACACGCCTTTCAGCTCTATTTCGACAAGGCGCGCGCCATGAATTTCCGCTGGCAGTCCGACCCCGCGATGGTGAAGGCGGTCTGGGAGACACCGGGCCGAGGGCGCATGGCCGCCTACCAGCAGTTCGCCGAGAAGCTTCGTTCGCCCTTCGTCAAGATTGGCCTGGAGTTGGATCTCTTTGATGACGGCCGCCTGCTGCTCGCGCCGGAAGACGCCGAGCATGACTGGGACATCTTCATTGGGGCCGTGCATGCGGTGCAGGGCTTCGTGCCCGGACAAACGACGCAGCAGGAGGCGGAACGGCTTTTCTTGCGCGACGTCGAACGGCTGGTTGAGCACGACATCGACGTGCTGGCCCACCCCTTCCGCTTTTTCAAGCGAAACCGGCTGGAGGTGCCGGAACACCTGTTCGCGACAGTTGCCGGCCTGCTCGCCGACAGCGGCGTGGCGGCCGAGGTGAATTTTCACACCTACCAGCCAGAACCGGCGTTCATCCGCCTGTGCGTGGAGAAAGGCGTGAAGATCGCGCTGGCTTCCGACACGCACGATCTGGCGGAGGCTGGCGAATTCTGGCCGCACGTCAACATTCTCCGGCAGGCCGGCATCACGCCCAAGATGTTCCCGGACACGCTCTTCACGTTCTGATGTCACGCGGGCCCGGAAGCGCCGGTTGAAAACGCGTGTTACTGCAGGAACAGCAGATCCGGCACCAGCTTGATGAGCTGGTTGCGGCAGAACGTGTAGACCTTATCCGCCGGCGTGCCCTTCATGCGCCGCACCGTGTCGGCCAGCGCCTTGGCATCGGCGAACGATATCTGGCTGACCGCCCGCTTCACGAGGCGGATGAGATTCGGTGACATGCTGAGTTCATCCACGCCCATGCCCACGAACAGCACGGCCATCACCGGATCAGCCGCCGTCTCGCCACAGACCGAAACCTTCAGCCCGTGAGCATGCGCGGCCGTCACCGAGAGGTCGATCAACTGCAGCACAGCCGGATGGGTGGGCTGGTAGAGGCGCGCGACCGTCTCGTTCACGCGGTCGACAGCCAGCGTATATTGAATCAGGTCATTGGTGCCGATCGAGAAAAACTCGCACTCTTTGGCCAGCGCGTCGGCGATCAGGGCGGCGGCCGGGATCTCGATCATCACTCCGCGCCGGATCGACTCGTCAAAAGGGATGCCCTCGGCCTTCAACTCCGCCATGCAGGCGTGCAGCTCCATGTTGGCGGCGTGCAGCTCGTCGATCGCCGTGATCATCGGATACATGATCCGCACGTTGCCATGAGAACTCGCGCGCAGCACGGCCCGCAGTTGGCGGCGGAAGATTTCGGGGTTACGCAAGAGGAAACGGATCGAGCGGTTGCCCAGGAACGGATTGGCCTCCTTGTGCGCCGCGCCGGCGCCTTTGATCATCTTGTCGCCGCCCAGATCCAGCACGCGGATGGTGACCGATTGTCCGTCCGGCAACGCCCGAGCCGCAGCGGTGTACGCCTGCGTCTGCTCCTCTTCGCTCGGCTCGCGATCACCCTGAAGCCACAGATATTCAGTCCGGTAAAGGCCAATGCCCTCGGCGCCCACCGCATACAGGTCGGTCATCGGCGTGCTGTTGTCGACATTCGCCAGGAAAGGCACGGAACGCCCGTCCCGTGTGCGGCCCGGCTGCGACTTGACCTGATCCAACGACTCTTCCAGGGTTCGCGAACGGAGCATCATCTTCTCGAAGGCCGCCCGTTCCTCGCGCCCCGGGTTGACGATCACCTTGCCGCGCGTACCGTCGAGCAGCAGCAGGTCGCCGCTCTTGATCTGTTCCGAGAGCGAACCCAGCCCGACCACGGCGGGGATGCCCAGCGCACGCGCCAGCAGCGAGGCGTGCGACGTGGTGCTGCCGCGGTCGGTTGCAAATCCGAGGATCAGATTCTTGGGCAGCGAGATCGTCTCGGAAGGCGAGAGTTCGTCCGCCACAACGATGCACGGCTGCTCGACGCGCAGCGCGTGCGCATCGCCGCCGCCCGACAGATTGCGCAGAATGCGTTTGGTGATGTCGCCGACATCCTGAGCGCGCTCGCGCAGGTAAGCGTCATCCATCGCGGCGAAAATGGAGGAGTAGGTGTCGGCCACCTGCTTGACGGCCGCCTCGGCGTTCCGCAGGTTTTTGGCGATCTTCTCCTTGCAGGACCCCAGGAAGGAGGGATCGTCAAGGATCATCAAATGCCCGTCGAAGATGGTGGCTTCGTCACCGCTGATGCGCTTCTTCAACTCCTGCGCCAGCGAGCGGATCTGCGTCCGCGTCAGGGCAAACGCGTCAGCCAGGCGCGACACTTCCTGCTCGACCTGTGCCGGTTCGATCCGATATTCCGGCACTTGCTCGCTGGTGCCGGCACGATACAGGAAGGCCGGCCCCGCGACGAATCCGCGCGAGACGGCCAAACCGGTCAGCATGCGCATCTCGCGCACGGCACCGCAGGCGGCATCTGCCTCATTGTTCATCTGGGATATCGAATTTGCGGGCGACCAGCGCCTCCAGTTCGTCAAGCACTTCGCGTGACTGCGCGCCGGACGCCGTGACCCTGAGTTTGGTACCGCACACCGCCTCCAGCGTCATCAGTGCCATGATGCTTTTGCCGGACACGACATTACCGTCTTTCTCGACATCCACCTCGGCATTGAAGCGCGACGCCACCTTGGCAAAGAGCCCGGCCGGTCGGACATGCATGCCGTACTTGTTCAGCAGCACGAATTCACGGGTCTCTGGGTTTGTAGTAGTCTTGGCCACGATCCAACTCTCCTCATACGGAATGGTGCCGCTTGATCCGCGAATCCAGCTCGCGGACGGCGACAAACCCCGACAATCGTACTTTGTGCTCTTGCGCCGCCGTCTCCACCAGGTTCACCAGATCACGTCCGGGGGCCACGGGGATCACCAATTGCGGCACCGCCACGCCGAGAAATTCGCGGCGCAACTCATCCGTTCCGGTGCGATCTAACTCGGCATCGGCCTCGCCCTGCCGCTTCAGCGTCACCACCAGGTCCACCTGTTTCTCGCCGCGCACGGCCGCCACGCCGAAGATGGAAGGCACATGGATGATCCCGATCCCGCGGATCTCCATGTAGTACTGGGTCACCGGCATGGCCGAGCCCAGCAGACTGTTGCTGCTGTCGCGCCGGAACTGCGTCAGGTCGTCCGCGACCAGCGCATGCCCCCGCTTGATCAGCCCCAGCGCGGTCTCGCTCTTGCCGAGTCCGGCCGCGCCCTCGATGAAGACGCCGACCCCCGCCACCTCCAGCATGGTGCCGTGGACCTTGCAGCGCGGCGCGTGCAGATCCTCCAGCACGAACGTGGCGGAGTGGATGAAGTGGCGCGTCACCATGCTCGACCGCAGCACGCAGACCCCGTCACGCTCAGCCAGGCGCACCACCTCCGGAAAAACACGCTTGCTGCGCGTGAAGACCATGCACGGGATTTTTTTTGCGAACAGCTCTTCGAGGCGCTGCGCGCGCAGCTCTTCGGGCATGAACGAGAGATACTCGAATTCGGCCATGCCCACCACTTGAATGCGTTTGCGCGCGAAGTGCCTGTAGAACCCCGACAGGGCGAGGCCCGGACGGTGGGCGACGGGCTCGATGATCACCCGTTGCAGACCGGCCCGTCCCGCCACCAGTTCCATGCCGAGCCGATCACGGCCGACCGCGAGAAACTGGTCGACCGTGACGCGCGACTGCTGGGACTGGCTCTGTCGGTGCTCCGCCATTACTTCTTATCCGTGTTCCGCGTATGCGCGTCCACGCGCTTGCTCAGCGTCTTGCGCAACTGCTTTTCCGCGCGCGCCGCCGCCGTGTCGATTACCGCACGCGCGCTGTCGGCATGCTCTTTGGTGCCGACCGCCGTCAGATTCTTCTGCTGCACGACGACTTCCGCCTCGTAAAGGTGGCGCTGCACATCCACAATCACATGCACGCTCTCGATCTTCGGAAACTGTTCCATCAATTTGGCCGCGCGGAGTTCCGCGTATTCCTTAATTCCGGGCGCTGCGTTCTGATGACGGATTGTCACTTCGATAGGCATAGGTGTCATCCTCCTTGTTGGCCCGCTCAAGGCGGGTTGTTTGTTTGGCTACATTCTGAAATTCTGTCCGAGATAGAGACGGCGCGCCGTCTCGTCCTGCACCAGGAAGTCACTCGACCCCTCACGCAGAATCTGGCCGTCATAAACGAGATAGGCACGGTCCACGATCGACAGCGTCTCGCGGACATTGTGGTCGGTCACGATGATGCCGAGCCCGCGGTTGCGCAGCCCTTTGACGATCTCCTGAATATCATGCACCGCCAGCGGGTCCACCCCGCTGAACGGCTCGTCCAGCATCAAGATCGCCGGCTTGCGCACCAATGCGCGCGCGATCTCAAGCTTGCGCCGCTCGCCGCCGCTCAGCGTGTAGGCACGCTGCCGGGCAACCTTTGTCAAATTCAGACTGGCGAGCAGCTCCTCGGCGCGCGCGTGCCGCTCGGCCTTCGTCAGCTCCATGGTTTCAAGAATCGCCAGCACGTTCTCTTCCACCGTCAGCTTGCGGAAGGTCGACGGCTCCTGCGCCAGATAACCGAGTCCCAGACGCGCCCGGCGATAGACCGGCATACGCGTGATGTCTTGCCCGCGGAACGTGACCGTGCCGTCATTCGGACGCACCAAGCCCACCACCATGTAAAAGGTGGTGGTCTTGCCCGCGCCGTTGGGCCCCAGCAGACCGACGATCTCGCCGCATGAGGCATGCAGCGACACGCCGTTCACGACGGTGCGCGCCCCATACTGCTTCACCAAGCTGTCGGCCTGAATGTCCGGCGTTGCTTCCGCGCCCTGTACAACTGCATCATTCATTCGTGAAATCACATTCCCTACGGGATCAGTTTTTTGGTGTCGGCCTTGTTGAACGTCCCCGGCGGCAGCACCACGCGCCCCGGCGACACCTCCATCCGCTCGTCATCCAGCCAGAACGTGATTCGGTTGCCGGTCACCTCGCCGCCCTCGTCGCCCTGCCGCATCAGGCGGGCGTTGCCGGTCATGACGATCTGGCCCTCTTTCTTGGTGTAAACCGCCTTGTCGCAACTCGCCGAACGGTTGAGGTTGGTGATGCTCACCTTGCCGACCGCCAAGATCTGCTGCACGTCGTTGGTTCCCTCCATGAAAACCAGCAGACGGTCGGAGCGCATCACAAACTGCGCGTCATCCACCACCACATTCTCGTCAAAAAGGATCACGCCCTCTTTGTTGTCAAACTCGATGCGCTCGGCTGTGATCACCGCCTCGCGCGCGGGCGCCTCCTGCCCGTCAGCCTTCGCCGCTTTCGCGCCGGCGTCCTTGGCCGCACCGCCGCCCGCCGCTTCCGGCGTCTGGGCGAACACGCCTGCGGCCGCCAGAAGGCCCGCCGCCACAACACTCATCCTCACCAACCGTTTCATCAGAATCTCCCGAAATTGTTCCGGATGCGATGCGTCCGTATCTCGCACTCGGCCATGATTTTAATATACTCGCCCGCCATTGAAAAGTACATACCGCGCCCTTTGAGCCGATCGCCGTCCTTTTCAACCGTCACCCGGCCGTCGCAGTACCCGTGCCGGGCCTCGCGGTCAAACAGGCATCCCTCGGCCGTCAGCGTGCCGTCCGGACCGCCCTCGGCCGTCAACAACTCCACCACCACGTCTTCAGCAAAAATCATGCCGTCCGCGAAGACCTGCGCCTTTTTCGCGCGCAGCCGCGCCCGGACACGCCCGTCCGCGTGATAGTCCAGCGGCAGCGCGAGGTTCTCGACCGGCGCCGTCATGGCCGCCTTGACCGCCGGCCAGCGCGCGGCCAACGGACGCCACGCGGCGTCGTCGTGCCGGTTGAACCAGCGCGCGACATCAGGGTCTTCGGCCGCGGCCGCCGGCCACGCGACGCATGCCGCGAATGCCGCCAGCGCCGCGCGCCTGATCCTCCGCCTCTGTTCAGCGCACCAAGCCATGAATCGCTCCCAGCGTTTGCCACAGCCGTTTCAAATCCTTGAAGGCCACGGCGTTGGCCTTGTCCGAGAGGGCTTCGGCCGGATTGACGTGCGTCTCCATGAACACACCGTCCACCCCGGTCGCCACCGCCGCGCGCGCCAAAGCCGGCGCCCAGCGCCCGTCGCCCCCGCTCATCTTTCCCGCGCCGCCCGGCCGCTGCACGCTGTGCGTGGCGTCGAACACCACCGGCACACCCAGTTCGCGCATGATCAGCAGGCTGCGCATGTCGGCCACCAGATTGTGATAGCCGAAGCTCGCCCCGCGTTCGGTCAGGATGATCTTGTCATTGCCGGCCGAGCGGATCTTATCGATCACGTTGATCATGTCTTCGGGCGCCAGGAACTGGCCCTTCTTGACGTTGACCACCTTGCCGGTCTCCGCCGCCGCCACCACCAGGTCGGTCTGGCGGCACAGGAACGCCGGAATCTGCAGAATGTCCACGAACTCGGCCGCCACCGCCGCCTGCCCCGGCTCATGGATGTCGGTCAAGACCGGCACCCCGAAACGGTCGCGCACCTCTTTGAGGACCGCCAGACCCTCGGCCAAGCCCGGCCCGCGATAGGAATCCACCGAGGTCCGGTTCGCCTTGTCGAACGACGCCTTGAAAACCAGCGGCACATCCAGCTCGCGCGCGAGCCGCACCAGCCGCGCCGCAAGATCCATCGTGCCGGCCACCGATTCAATCACGCACGGCCCGGCAATGAATGCCAGCCGCTTGCCGCCGAACACGACACCGCCCACTTTGACCTGTTTCACGCTCAATCTCCTGACTCTTGGTTTCCGCTTCCCGTTTTTTGCCTGAGCACCGCCTCAACCGCCGGCACATCCTCCGGCGTGTCAACGCCCACGCCCAGATCTTCGGTCTGAATGACCGCGATGCGCGCGCCCAGATAGAGGGCGCGCAACTGCTCCAGACTCTCGGTCCGTTCCAACAGGCACGGCGGCTCCTGCACGAGCCGCTTCAGAAACGCGCCGCGATAGGCATAGATGCCCAGGTGGCGCAGGTAAAGCCCGGCCGCCAAGTCCGGCTCGCCGTCGCGGCGGCACGGAATCGGCAGCCGCGAGAAGTAGAGCGCCCCGCCGTCGCGCGCCAGCACCACCTTGACCACCGTGCGCGCTTCGAGATCGCGCATCGAACGGATCGGGCAGGCGGCGGTCGCCATGGCCCAGCCGACATCCGCTTTCATGCGCGCGGCCAGCGCGTCGATCAGCGCCGGATCGATCAGCGGCTCGTCCCCCTGAATGTTGATCACGATGTCGTCATCGCCGGGCCGCGCCGCCTCCGCCACCCGGTCGGTGCCGGAAGGATGGTCGGCGCGCGTCATCGCCACCTTGGCAAAGCCGGAAACTGCGTCCGCGATCCGGACGTCATCCGTGGCGACCACGACTTCGTCAAGCGCGGTCGCGCGCCTCGCCGCCTCCACGACCCACTGCACCAACGGTTTCCCGCAAATCGGATACAGGCTTTTGCCCGGAAACCGCGTCGAACCCCAGCGCGACGGGATCACGCCAATCACACGCATGCTATTGTTCCTGTTAGGTTGAAAATCGTGTCTATTTTGTGTGTTCCTTCAACGAGAGTCAAGCTTCGAAGGCTCTTCAAAATCGCTCGGATTGACCCAATCGGCACGCGGTGCCGTCCCCCGCTGCCACTGTTCATAAAAGCCGCGCATGCGTTCATGGGCATGCGGATAGGCATCGAACACATCCCCTTGGCCGAGCGCGCGCGGATCACCCTGCTCCGCCAGCTCCTTGAAGAGCCGCGCCTTGAGCGCCGCCGCGCGGCGGTCCTCCGCGATCCGGTTGACCAGACAATCGGGATCGGCGCTGAGGTCGTACAGCTCTTCGCGGCCGCGCCGGCCGAAGCAGGCTTCCCAGAACCGGCGGCCGGCCGGATCGCCCCGCGCGGCCAGCACCTCGCTCTTGGTGGGACTGCCGTCCACGTCGAGATAGCCGGTCTCGGGATTGCACGCCGGCCAGCGCGAGGGCTCGAAGTTGTGCAGGTAGAGCAGCCCGTCCTGCACGATCCCGCGCACCGGATACCCCGCGTCGTTCGGCCGCCCGATGTCGTTGCGCTCGCGGCCGATCAGCACGCGGTCGCGCGCCGCCACCACGCGGCCGGCACGGTCCGAGGCCAAGATCTCCAGCAGGCTGCGTCCCTGGGCCGGCGCCATGCCGGTCTGCCCCCACGCCACGCCCGCCGCCTCCAGAAAGGTCGGCGCGAGATCGATGAAACTGACATAATCGTCCACCGTCCGCCCCGGCGCGCGGACCTTGCGCGGCCACATCACGGCAAGCGGCAGATGGTTCGAGTCACGATAGGTCTGCCCTTTGCTGTGCGGGAACGGCATGCCGTTGTCGCCCGTCACCACCACCAGTGTGTTCTCGAGCAACCCGCGCCGCTCCAGCGCCTCCAGCATACGGCCCAGATGGCGGTCGAAATGCTCCACTTCGAAGGCGTAGTCGAGCAGGTCATGGCGCACGCGCCCGGTGTCCGGCCAGTACCCCGGAACGCGCGGGATCTGGTCCGTCCGCTTGCCGCCTTTGGCGGCGCCGCTGCCGTACTCGTACCCGCGGTGCGGTTCCGTGCTGCCGTACCAGAAACACCAGGGGCGGTCGGCCGGCACCTGCTCCAGGAACGCCTCGAAGTTCGCCGCGTAATCATTCTTGCCGATCCCCCCCGCCGGCGGCTCCAGCGTGCGGCGGTTGAACGGCCGTCCCGCCATCTGGCGCGGCACCCCGTCCGCATCCTTGGCGACACCCGGTGCCCACCCCTTGCCGGTCATGCCGACCTCATAGCCGCTGACCGCCAGCGCCTCGGCATAGGTCGTGAACTCCGGCGGGAAAAAGCACCAGTGGTTGGCCGCGGCCTTGAGCTGCCACGGGTTGCGACCGGTCAAGATGCTCGCCCGCGACGGCGCGCATTTGGCGGTCGGCGTGTACGCCTGGGTGAAGAGCACGCCCGCGCGCGCCACGCGGTCGAAGGCCGGCGTCTTGACCCAGGCGCAGCCGTACGCCCCCGCATGACCGTACGACCAGTCGTCGGCCAGCGCGAACAGAATGTTGGGGCGCTGCGCGGCCAACGCCGCCTGCACCCCGGCCACAGCCGCAACCGCCATCACCCGTAACCCTCGTGCCATCGGACCGCTCCTTTCCTTTTCGCAACCGCCCGCCCTGAACCTCACGACATATACCCTATCACATCCGCAGGGGCGCGTGCATAGATCGTTTGACAGCCCGGCGGCTGTGCGGTAGTCTACTGCCAACTTCGTTCAGTAAAGGATTCATCGCATGGACATCATTCTCTGCCCGACCGCCGAAGAGGCCAGCCTGCGGGCCGCCGCCCTGATCACCAACGCCGTGCGCGCCCGCCCCGCGACCGTGCTCGGCCTCGCCACCGGCAGCACGCCCCTGCGCCTCTACCAGGCGCTGATCCAGGCCTGCCGCGACGGACTCGACTTCAGCCGCGTGCGCACCTTCAACCTCGATGAGTACTACGGCGTCGCTCCGGATCATCCGCAGTCCTACCGCCGCTTCATGAACGAGCACCTCTTCAACCACCTGAATCTGAGCCCGGCCAACACGCGCGTGCCGGACGGGCTGGCGCGTGATGTCGCGGCGCACTGCGCGGCGTATGAGGCGGAGATGCGCGCGGCCGGCGGCGTCGACATCCAGGTGCTCGGCATCGGCAGCGACGGCCACATCGGCTTCAACGAGCCCGGCTCCTCGCTGGCCTCGCGCACCCGGCTCGTGGCGCTCACCCCGCAGACCGTCAGCGACAACGCGCGCTTTTTCGCCACGGTCGACGAAGTGCCGCGCCACGCCATCTCGATGGGCATCGGCACGATTCTGGAAGCGAAGCGCTGCGTCATGCTCTGCTTCGGCGCGAACAAGGCCAAGGCCGTGCGCGCCGCGCTTGAAGGGGGCCTCTCGCAGTTCACGCCGGCCTCGGCGCTGCAGATGCATCCCGACACTACGGTCTTCCTGGACGAAGCCGCGGCGGCTGACCTCCAGTTAAAAGAGTACTATCGCTGGAGCGCCGCCAACCAGCCGGCTTGAGCGGCGCGGTCACGGCGTCGGCGCGGGCGCGCGCAGCGCAGTGCCGCCACCGCCGGACATCCGCACAACAGGTCGGAAAAACCTGAAACCCGCCGGACGCGTGAACACGACCGATGCGCTCCCGCTCATGAACGAGAGCGGAACATCGGAGGGTTGCTGCGCGGCCACTGTCTCCCACGTGCCGCCGAGTTCGTTCAAACCCTCGACGGCCAGCCACCCGTTCAAGGGGCCTTGTTTCGCAGCTCCCCCCACTGTCAAAGCCAGCTCCACAAGAATCTCTTCATCACCCAATTCGAACCGGCTCACCGCAAACCCCGCACTGCCAGCGAACCCTGCGGCAGGACGTTCATCCAGAAGCCACGCCGTTGAGAAATCAGCCCACGGTAAAACGCTGAAGTCGGCCGTACCCCATATATTCGTGTGGGCCGCCGCCCACGCCGCATACTCCGGCGCACAGCCCGAGGGTGTGTCCACAGGCAGTGACAAATGAGTAAACCACAGGAACGGGTACCCCACCCCCTCGTCAATGCCCCATACTGTCGAAAAATCCCACCCTGTAAAAGTCGTCCGAAGCCGCATGTCCGCTGTGGACTTGCCCTCTCCGCACGCCGAGGCCTCGCAACCGCTGGCCTGCATATCCCAAAACGAGGCTTCGGAAGCGCGTTCCGCGATGAAATCGTTCTGTCCAACCAAGCCGCCGCCTGCCCCGCCAGCGACCGTTGCCGCCGCGTAGCTTCGCAGCAGCCGTCCGTTCCAACCCACCGCGCCCACCGCACCGCCGGCAAGTCCAGACGCGGAACTGATATGGCCCACCGCGTAGCTATTCGCGATGGTTCCCTCAAGTCGACCGACCAAACCTCCGGCAAACTCGGCCCCCGTCACTGAAGCCTCCGCGAAACAGCGTACGATCCGTCCCCCTCCAAATACTAACCCGGCTAAACTTCCGGCGTCATAGCCGGCCACCGAACACGACGATAAACCAAGATTACGGATCACACATTTTGGTTCAAGCCCTGAGATCAATCCAGCCCACGGGTAATGTGGCGGATTGTTGATGGACAATCCCTTGATCTGATGCGATTGGCCATCGAGCACCCCCCCGTTCGACAGCCTACAAGGAATAAATCCTGCGCCATCGTTCCACGCAGCAGTCGCGGATGCGTCAATGTCGTGAGTTAACCTGTAACACCCGTTTTCTGGATACTCCGCCCCGCTGCCGATGAGCTGCAGCTCCTCGACGGTAGCGATGTCGATGGCCGGCGAGAACTCTGCGACGACAGTTTTATGGATATCCATCGTCACTGTCGTGACCCGCGAGTCCTCATCCGCCACAGCGCCGGTCCAGTAAGCCAGCATGACACTGTTCGAGGCAGGCACCGCCGTGAGCGTGACCTTCTCTCCGGGCGCATAACGCGCCTTCCGTGGTGACACCTCAACATGCCCGTCACCTACGGCAACCACATTGAGCCTAAGTCCCTCTCCGGATTCGCGCAAAAACGGATAACTGACCCCCTCTTCGATATCCCACACGTTTTCGAAGTCCCAGTCCACAAAGGTTGAGCGCTGCTTCATCTGCGCGGTCAAACGATTCGGGCCTTCGTTTACAGGCCATTTTCCACCGGTCTCCATGTCCCAATACACGGACACGTCAGGGGAATTTGGCCAGAACAAGTCCGGCGTTAACCCCGGCACATTCCAGTCTGTGATCAGACGTCCAGCAGCATAACATTCCCCCACAAATCCTCCCGACTCCAACTCAGCAGTCACCCACGGAGAATTACCTAACAACCCACCTAAGACACCAGAAGAATTTTCAACTTCCATGACATGCCCGACCGCAAAGCTGCGACGCAACAGGAATGCATAGAACTGACCCACCAGCCCTCCTATCTGATATTCACCTTTCACCGGTCCGGTGGCGAAACATTGGTCAATCCTCGAATCCGACATGCCTGATCCGATCAGGCCTCCAACATAATATGTACCTTCGACCGGTCCCATGGCGTAACAATGCTCAATGAGATTAGTTCCTTCAGCGGCCTTTCCGACAAGCCCTCCGACATAATCCCCCCCGCCAACTCTTCCTGTTGCATAGCATTTGACCAAGCTCCCCGACCGCAGCAAACCGACCAAGCCACCGATATCTCTTCTCTCCCCGCTCACGAAACATTCGGATCCGCACTCCTCCAACCGGCCTCCGTAAACGAACCCTGCAAACCCGCCTACACCAGCACTTCCGGACACCGTTCCGCCCTCAAGCGTAAGCCGCCGGATGATCGCGCCCGCGCCCACCTCCGAGAACAAGCCTATTCCTGCCGATTCTGGTCTGTTGACCGTCAAACCCCGCACAACATGCCCATTCCCGTCGAAGATGCCCGTAAACCGCTGGTAGTAAGATCCGAGCGGGGCAAATCCCGCGCCGTCATTCCATGCCGCGGTAGCCGTAGCGTCGATATCTTGCGCGAGCCGGTATGTGCCGCTCATGTTATTATTGATCGCCTGTAACTCTTCAACCGTCGAGACATCCGTCGCCA
>Ga0265294_10004964_pt1 | contig 16342 bp, 13 predicted proteins | sample MunlanPumphouse3_FD_192504 | JGI IMG/M metagenome (GOLD analysis project Ga0265294, IMG submission 192504) | Groundwater microbial communities from a municipal landfill in Southern Ontario, Canada - Pumphouse #3 | ecosystem: Environmental > Aquatic > Deep subsurface > Groundwater | place...
AGTTTTCCATCTGAAAATGTACCAGCTCCTCCTTCTCCAAAACCAAAATTTGAATTATTATTTACTATTCCTGTCTTATATAACAATGCTAGATCACTACGTCTTTTGTCAACGTCTTTTCCTCGCTCGAAAATAATAGGACAATAGTCTAATTCTATTAAATGTAATGCCGCAAAAAGACCAGCAGGACCAGCACCTATAATAATAACTTTTTCCTTATCTAATACATCATGATATTTAGGTTTAAAAGTTTTTTCTCTAGATTCTAGTTTATCTATGTGTACACCTAGAGTTAAATTGAAAAAAACATTCCTTTGACGTGCGTCTATGGAACGTTTTAATATATCAATATGACAAATTCTCGAACTACTAATGGATAATTTTTGTGATGCTACCTCATTTAATACAAGCGTATCAGAAGCATTTTGAGGAGAAATCCTCACCTGACATTCTTTATACATATTTATTTTATTCCTCTTTGCTTACATATTCTATCATAAGCAACATTTATTTTTGTAAACTTTTCTTCCGCAGCTTTTCTTATATCATCACCTAGATGACTTACTTTGTCGGGATGATTTTCCATAGCCATTTTTTTATAGGCTTTCTTGACTTCAGAATTAGTAGCATCTTTAGTTATCCCCATTATAGTATAATCAGATGTGGAACTAGTTCCTCCAAACATAGAACTAATCGATTCAAATTCCCTAGCTGAAATACCTATTTCACGTGCTATCTGAGATATAATCTTAATCTCAGATATAGAAACATTTCCATCTGCCTTTGCAATTCCAACCATAAAATATAGTAACTGAATTCTCTCAGATTCTGGAATCTTATACCTAATTTCCGTACAAACTTCATGTAAAGGTATATCTTTATCTTTTAATGTCTTAATTACATGTAATATATCTAGGGTAGCTTCTTCGCCAAAAGTTCTAAGAAATTCATGTTTTACAAAATCTAATTCAGATTTAGTAATCTTACCATCTGCCTTCATTACAGCAGTAGAAAGTACACTTAGTATAAACATAAACCCCGAAACTTTTTCTGTTTCTCCAAATGAATTATTTTTTATATGAGTACCACCAATAATATCATCAACTGCACCTCCAATAAAATACCCTAGTAATGCTCCAAAAATCCCAGCACCACTAATAAAACCTAATCCAGCCCCTAACCATCTTCCTATTCTTGCCATAAATTATATATTATTAATTAATCTCACTTAAAGGAATAGTAAACATAAATGTTGACCCTTTTCCCTCTTCTGATTCAAAACTTAAATCTCCATGATTTTTTTGTGCAAAATCTTTACACAATAATAAGCCAAAACCAGAGCCATTTTCATTGCTAGTTCCAGAAGTTGTGAATTTAGTCCCTGAATCAAATATTTTCTTCTTATTTTCTGCTTTTATTCCTTTACCATGATCTATAACTTTAATCAAGACATGATCATCTAACTTTTCTATTATTACATTTATTTCACTTTCCTTAAATGAAAATTTTATAGCATTACTTAATAGATTTCTAATTATAGTAGTAAATAAATCTAAATCTAAGAAACAAGATAAGTGCTGATATTTACTCTCTACTTTTATCTTAATATTTTTCTCATTTGCCACAGAAGACATCATTTTAACAGCATCATGTATGGGAAAAATAATATCATTATCCCTAAGATTTACAACAACACCTTTAGTTTGACTTCTTGTCCATTTTAGTAAATTTTCCAATAAATCAAATGAGCTTTCCGTTATTTCATTAGCTGTCACAAGAAATCCGAACAAATCCTTACCAACATCCTTGGCATTCATACTTGTAGTCAATAAATTCATAATCATCTTAAGAGTTCCAATAGGAGACCTTAAATCATGGGCTATAACAGAATACAACCTATCTCTATTTAATATAACCTTAGCAAGTTCTTCTCGTTGATTTACTATAATCCTACGGTTATGCAATTCATTAATTTGCCTATTAACTCTACTTCTTAATATAGCTGGTTTAAAAGGTTTAGAAATATAATCTGATGCTCCTAAATCAAAACCATTCACAACATCATTTGCTTCTCCCAGTGCAGATAAAAATATTATAGGAATGTCTTTAGTTTCTGGATTTTCTTTTAATAATTTGGCAGCTTCATGACCATTCATTACTGGCATCATTACATCCATTAAAATTAAATCAGGTTTATTTTTATTTATTTTTTCTATAGCCTCCTTACCATTACTAGCTTCTATTACTTTATAAGAACTCGATTTTAACACAGCCTTGACTAACATAATATTAGCATCAACATCATCAACAACCATTATTGTATATTCAGAAAGGTCAAAATCGCTCATTTTATTTTATTTTTAGTTAGTTCCCACAAAAATAATAATTTTACTCAAAAAAAACGAATATTTTGCTTAAATAACTCGATTTAAACATCCATATCAGCTAATATTTTATCAACTTCTGCTTCTGTTTCTTTCAATTTAGATTTACAAAACTTAATAAGCTCAGATACTTTCTTCACACCTACACTCAATTCATCAACATCCATCTTATTATCCTCTAATTTTGCTACAATTTCTTCTATAGAAGCCATAGCATCTTTATAAGTTAATTTTTCTTCATTCATATTTTTAGATTTATTTTATTAATTTCAGATATTGCATTACCATCAGAAAATTTAGTCTCAATATTATCACCAAGTTTTAAATTTGAAATACTTGCTATAGCTTTTCCATTAACTCTGGTTATAGAAAAACCTCTTTTAAGTATTATATCAGGATTAGCATATTTCATTTTAGTTTCAGCTATCTCTAATAAAGAGGACGATGAAGCAAAAATAAAATTGCTTTGTTTTTTTATGTCAAGAATTATATGAGAGAAATTCATATTCTCTATATTTATTTTATTTGAAGTTAGATTTTTTAAATCAGCAAAATAAGATGAAAGAGAAATATCTTGTCCTTTTATAAGAGCTTGCACTCCATAAGAACTTTTTTGGGATAAAAGCACAAGACTTGTCTTGTGCTTAGATAATAATGCCGAAAATAGATGCTTAATAAGTATGATTTTATTATTCTGAAAATTATATTCTTTTTCAGTAAGCGTTTCTACACTTTCTTTTAATCTAGATCCATAATCAGACAATAAATTATCTTGAATTTGAAATCTATTTATTAATAATATTGCTGCGGCTGTAGGAGTCTTAACTCTTAAATTTGCAACAAGATCAACAATAGAAACATCTCTTTCATGACCTATTCCAGAAATAATAGGGAGAGGAAATTGAGCAATATTTAGGGCAATTTCGTAATCGTCAAAATAAGATAAATCGGTTTGAGAACCTCCACCTCTAATAATAACCACTACATCAAAAAAATCTACATATTCATTTATACTATCCAATGCTGCTATTACAGACCCACGAGTATTATCACCTTGCATTATAGCTGGAAATAATTTTACATTAAATTTATATCCAAAAGTATTATTTTGTATATGTTCCATAAAATCTCCATATCCTGCAGCAGTTTGGGAAGAAATCACGGCAATATTCTTAGGTAAATCAGGAAATGGTATTAATTTATTCATATCAATAACTCCTTCATTTGTCAGCCTTTCTATAATTTCTCTTCTACGCCTCTCTATATCTCCTAATGTATATGAGGGATCAACAGCTATTACATTTAAGGAATAACCGTATAGTACATGAAACACCACTTCTACCTTAAACATAACTTTAAGCCCCGCAGTCAAAGGTCTTCTTGTTATATTCCCAAATTGAGTTTTAATCATCATATAATTAGAAGACCAAATCGTAGCTCTTGAAGTAGCAAGTATCTTTTCTCCTGTTTTATCCTTTTCAGCCAACTGTAGATAACAATGTCCACTTCTATTATCATGCATTTCGGATATTTCAGAAGTAATCCAAATAGCAGATGGAAAAGTTTTCCTAAAGGATTCTTTTATTCTAGTATGTAATTCTAATAATGTTAACGAATTGGAAGCCATAACAAAATTATGTAAGTTTTATCTTATTTAATTCCTCAATATAAGAAAGCAATTCATCTCTTCCTAATTTTTTCTCAGCAGATGACAAAAATGAAATAGGAGTTGAAGACCATGTTTTAAGCATTTCATTATGATAATTTTGCATACACACAGCTTTTTCCTCTCTTTTTAACTTATCTGCTTTTGTAAATATCATTACAAAAGGAACTCCGTTTTCTCCTAACCATGCCATAAATTCTAAATCAATCTTCTGAGGAGGAAGTCGACTGTCTATTAATACGAAAAGACACATTAAATTTTCTCTTTTGAGTATATACTCCTTTATCATATCTTCAAAAGAATATCTTTTAGTCTTGGAAATCTGAGCGTAACCATATCCTGGTAAATCCACGAGATACCAAGTATCATTTATTAAAAAATGATTTATTAACTGTGTTTTTCCTGGTTTTGCCGCAATTTTAGCTAATTTTTTATTATTAACTAACATGTTTATTAAAGATGATTTACCTACATTAGATCTTCCAATAAAGGCATACTCATGTTTATCTGGTGCAGGACATTTGCTCACCGTAGTATTACTCATCAAAAATTTTGCAGTATTTATAAGCATAAGTTGGTATATTTAAATATACAGACAAAATTAAGAATATAAATTCAAAATATTGTCTGTATCATATTAATATTTAAAAATATTAGTTTCTTTTTCTGTCGAAGCTTCTTTCTTTTCTTTTCCAGTCTCCACGATCAGAATCACCAGAACTTCTTCTTGAACTTCCATAGGAATCTCTACCAGAATAATTTCTATCTCTAGAATTACTATCCCTAGAACTACTTCTACGTGAATCACTTCTTCCACCGTCTCTTGCTCCTCTTGAAGAACCTCTTCCACCGTCTCGAGATCCTCTTGAAGAATAACTTCTTCCACCATCTCGAGATCCTCTTGAAGAATAACTCCTTCCACCATCTCGAGATCCTCTTGAAGAATCTCGTCTTCCGCCTCTTCTTGAACTTCCTCTATCTTCACCCTCTCTACTAAACACCTCTTCTAATTGAGTTAATACAAATGGTAAACCTTGATACTCGGCAGTTTTAAAATAAGAAACGAAATCAGCAACACCAGTAACATCAACCTCAAATTTTGTAAGATTTTCAAAAATTCTTATTCCTCCTATATCCATACCTTTTCGAGGTGCAAATTGGTTTATTAATGACATTACATCCCCAGCTCTTAAACCATCGTCTCTACCCACATTAGCTTGAAATAAGGTAAATCTACTATTATCCCTAGCATTTCTATTTCCAGTTCTATCGTCAGCAGACAAATTAAGATCATTAACCTGAGAATACTTCTTAAGAAGTTTTCCAAACTCGTAGGACATCATCTTCTTAATTAAGTCTTCCTTTGATAAGTCATCAAATTTTTCAAATAATGCTTGTTCATATTTTTCAAGAGTATCTTTACTTTCTGTATTATATAGTTTATCAGCATAATAATTTAGTTGAGCACTACATACTTCTTCTCCATTTGGAACATCTTTATATTCAAATTTCTTATTTAAATTTTTCTCTATTCTTCTTACTTTACCTTTTTCTCTAGAATTAATTATGGCAACAGAAATACCTTCTTTTCCTGCACGTCCTGTACGTCCGCTTCTATGAGTATAACTTTCAACATCATCTGGCAAATTGTAATTAATTACATGAGTAAGACTATCAACATCAAGTCCTCTTGCTGCAACATCTGTAGCTACAAGTACTTTAAGACGCTTAGATCTAAATTGCATCATTACATCATCCCTTTGAGCTTGGCTCAAATCACCATGTAAAGCATCGCAATCAATACCATCTTTTTGAAGTTTACGTGAAATATCTCGCGCATCCATTCTAGTTCTAGTAAATATAATAGCATACATATCAGGTTTACAATCAATAATACGATGTAAAGCCTCATAACAATCCTTTGCTCTTACTTGATAATATATATGACTCACGGTATCTGCACCTTGATTCTTTTTACCTACAGAAATTTGTTCAGCTCCGTGTAAATAATTTTTAGCTATTCTTTCAACTTCTCTTGGCATAGTCGCAGAAAAAAGGAAGGTCTTTCTTTCTTTAGGAGTATATTCAAGTATGTAATTTAAATCTTCTTTAAATCCCATATTCAACATTTCATCTGCCTCATCTAACACAACCCACTTAATATTTTCAACAGAAATAGCTTTACGATTAATTAAATCACAAAGTCTTCCTGGTGTAGCAACTAATATATGTACACCTCTTTTAATTTCTTTTATTTGTTTTCTGATATCTGTACCACCATATACACATATAACTTTAGCCTTCTTCATATATTTTGAGTATTTCTGCATGTCGCTACCAATCTGCATACACAACTCCCTTGTTGGGCTTAATACTAACACCTGAACATCATTGGTATTTGTATCAATCATTTGTAATAATGGTAAACCAAAAGCTGCTGTTTTACCTGTCCCTGTTTGAGCTAACGCTACCAAATCTTCCGATTTACTTAAAATAACAGGAATTACTTTTTCCTGAATTGGACTTGGTGTTTCAAAACCCAAATCCCCAATTGCCTTTAAAAGTTCACTTTTAAGGCCCAAATTTTCAAAATTCTCCATTAACAATTTTTTAGCTACAATTCTGTAGCATATTTCTCCTAATTTATTCTAATTTTTCTTCTTTGATAAGCTGGATTTTTTATTAAATCACCCACTTCCTCTAGATTTAAATCAGGATATACTCGCACATCTTCGTGCCTTAGTTTAACAACATAACTTTCTTTGTTATTTTTTTTAACAAGATCATCAATTTCAATATTACAATTATCGAAATTGGTAGCGATTACAGTTATCGCAATTGCGTCACCCAAACTGTCATCTTCTCCTATTCCCCAAATTACAAATGACTCATCACCAACTTTAGACATTATATAGTCTGTTATTTCAGTCAATTCATCTGTTCTGATTTCCTCAGTCCCATATGTTATGTTGAACATAATTTTTTTTGCCCCTTTTACATCATTATTATTTAACAATGGACTCTCAAGTGATTTTTGCACAGTCGTTAAAGCCCTTCCTTCACCTGAAGCAGAATACGAACCCATAACGGCTACTCCACTATCTCGAATTACTGCTTTTACATCAGCAAAATCCACATTAATATATCCCGGTAGCGTTATTATTTCAGCAACACCTTTTACTGCAACTCTCAAAATGTCGTCAGCTATTTTAAATGCTTCTGACATATATTCCGAAGGATACAATCTAGATACCTGTTCACTATCAATAACAATAAGTGAGTCGACACTCTCATTCATTCTCTTTAAACCCTCACGTGCAGAATTTAAACGTTTTGGTCCCTCCTTTCTAATCGGTATAGAAACAACTCCAACCGTAAGGATTCCTTTATCTTTTGCAACTTTAGCTATTATGGGAGCTGCTCCAGAACCTGTTCCACCCCCCATCGCTGCTGTTACAAAAACCATTTTTATATTATCTGTAAATAACTGTTCTATTTCTTTTATACTTTCTTGGGCTGCCAACGCTCCATCTTTGGGATCATTTCCAGCTCCATATCCGCCAGTAAGTTTTTCACCTATTTGTAAACACTTTACCTTAGAACCAGCCAAAGCTTTAATATCGGTATTGCATATAACAAAATCCACGCCATAAACACCATTATCATACATAGATTTTACAGCATTACTTCCTCCACCCCCAACACCTATTACTTTTATAATGTTTGGAGTCTTTTCATTTATACTAAAATTTACATAATCATCAGGCATAGCAAACAAATATTTTACTTAATTTTTAACACTTAAAAAAGAGACTAATTACATAACAATCAACTACATAGGAGCATCCATCTCATCAACACCCTTACCTTTCACAACTGTATCTATAAAACCCCCATCATGAAATCTAGATCCAAGCCACTCTTCTACCTCATCTGATTTTTTTTTGTTTTTTTTGTTTTTTTTAACATTGTTCACAACTCTTATTCTCTGAGTAGATTTAGTCCTATTATCTTTTTCATTATATTTTTCTGTTCTTTTTATACTTTCAACATCACTTCCTTCTCGACTCCTTTTTCCTTCTCTTATTTCTTTTCCTTTCCTTCGTCTATATTCATCCTCTATTTCAGAAGCACTTTCAAATTCTAGTTCTAATTCATAATCATCGTCAGGTGATTCTACATAAAAATCAGGTTCTTGAATAACTTCTATGTCATCAAAAGATTTTTTTTTATCATCAATACTACCTTCATTAGGCTCAACTCTAGTTCCTGTGCCATTAAATCCCGTAGCAATAATAACAATCCTAAGTTTATCCTCTAATGATTTTATTTTTGAATCACCCCATATAACATTTGGATAATCCCCAACTTTAGAAGTTATTTCATCAACTATATAATCTCTCTCCCCTATCTTAAATTCTTTATTACCATATACTAAATGTAATAGTATGTTTGAAGCTCCTCTAATATCATGATATTTCAAAAGAGGTGAATCCAAAGCTTTCTTTAATGCCAAATCTGCCCTATCCTCACCTTCAGCTTCTCCAGATCCAATTAATGTAATACCACTATCTTTCATTATACTATAAATATCTCTTAAATCTATACTCACTTTGCCAGGTAGAGTGATTATTTCTGCAATACTTCTAACCGAAATAGAAAGTATATCATCAGCCAAAGCAAAAGCTTCAGAAAGTTTTTTAGGAGTTTCCAAAATTTTATCATTTATAACAATAATAATGGCATCTAAAAACTTCTCTAATTCATCTATACCCCTCATAGCTTGCTCCATCTTACTACGACCCTCAAAACTAAATGGTACTGAAACAACACCTATTGTGAGTACTCCCATTTTATGGGCTAACCGAGCTATTTCAGGAGCTGCACCTGTACCAGTTCCTCCTCCCATACCAGCAGTAATAAAAACAACTTCAGTATCGCTTGAAAGTATATCTTTTATATACTTCTCAGTTTCCATTAAGGCTTCTTTACCTTTTTCTGGATGTGCACCAGCACCAAGACCTTCTGTCAATTCCTTACCTATCTGAATTCTATTTTTAACAGCACTCTTATGTAAATCCTGAATATCTGTATTACAAACATAATATTCCACTCCCACAATTCCCATCTCGTGCATATTATTTACAGCATTACAACCACCACCTCCTACTCCAATAACTTTAATCATTGGATTCTCTGTAAAATGAGTTATAATAGGTTCTATGTTTATTTCATCTTCTGACATCATTTATCTATTTTTTAAAAAATTATTTAATTTGTCAAAAAAGCTAAGCTTCACCTCAGGCTCTTTATTAAGACATAATAACAACCCAAGTGATGGCAAATACTCAGGAATTCTCATTTCATTATCATGAGAAAATTCCAACCTACGTTTAACATTATCAAACTTATCTAAAAATATGTGATTTACTTTCAATCCAGACATTTTATATAATAATTTATCTGAATTAATAAGCCTACTACCCCCTCCTGTAAAATAAATTTCTCCATCAAAGTAAGACTTTTGCAACTGATATATAACACCGTCAAACAACTCTTCCATTCTACACTGTATTACTTTAAAAAGATCTGTATTATTAATTTTTTTATTAGAATCAAAAATATTTATTTTTTTATTTTTTATATCTTCACGAATTGCACAACCATATTTTTCCTTTGTACCATGTGCTTGTCTTAATGTTATTGCAAAGGCTTGAGATATATCATAATCTATAGCTTTACAAGCTATAGGAAATGTAAAATCTGCTTCCCATATATTATTCTTCTTTATCATAAGATTCATGGTCTCTGCCCCCATATCTAAAATAGCAACAGGATTATCTATATTCTCAAATATTTTAATATAAGAAGAAATAAGAGGATATATTAATATATTAGTTATATTAAATTGCTTAAAAGTTGCTTTTAATTTATCCGAAAATCCTTTATTAATTGTATAAACACGATAATTTACAGTCATTGTACTAGCACTCTCTCCCTTGGGATTCAAAACTGTAACTCGATCGTTTAATCTATATGAAACTGGCAATATTTCAATTAATTCTTCTTTATCATTAATATAGTTCTTTTGATAAAGCATCTCAGCATTATGTATATCCCTGCTAGAAACAACCTTCCTAACATTTATAGTAATTGAATCGTCCCTAAGATTAACTGAATTTCCAGAAACACAAATATTTAATAAATCTATATCTTTTTTACCTATAGTTTTTTTTACAAGTTTATTTAAAGAATCGTAAAATAAACTTTCATCTTCTATCCGTCCATTTTTATACCCTTTCGTAAACAATACAGAGGCTGATAAAAATTTAATCGAATTATAATCTTCATATTCCCCTAAAGCAAGGGAAGTTATTTCTAATCCTATATCTAGTCCTAATATTTGCTTCATATAATAAAATTTTGTAGGATGAAAATCATCTTTTCACACAAACAACTTGTTTCTTAAATTTTAAATTAATTTCTTTATAACTATTCCAACCTTTCTTCTCAATTCCTTTGATAAGAAATAAATACAACTTATTTAAGTTTTCCTTATAATTATCAATTGAACCTATATTTATTTTAAACATTCCAACTTTAGGGATGAGTATCACATTATCACTATTTTTTATATATATTTGCTCTATAAAGGAATTCCAAAAATCATTATTCCGAATAAACATAACAAAATGATATAATTCATTCTTAGCATAACTACGAGAAATATTACCTGTCGCTACCACAACTCTTGCACTATATCTCTTAGATAAAGACATAATACCACCCTCTTCATCAATATAATAATTATCTCTTCCAAAGACTCTTAAAACTGGAATTTTCTGCTCTATATAAATATGTATTATACCATCTAATGACGAATAAACCTCTGATTTTTTTATAATTGGAAATTTATTTAAAACCCTTTCTATACTATCTTTATCTATATTTACAAGTAAACTATCCTTAAAATAGCCATAATCATGCTCCACTATACTTAATACATCATCATCCCACAAAAACGAACCATTGTTAGTATTATTTATATCAATCTGAGTACCTAAGCAAACATCTTTACATAAATTTTTGCAAACAAAGGTAAGTACAATTATCATGTAAACCAATAGTAGAACAAATAATGTATAAAATATAATCTTTTTTATCATCTCTATTTAATTAATCTAAATTAACTAAAAAATCCTTTATATTAGAAACTTCCCTATCTATATTTCCAGCCCCCATCGTCATAAGTATCCCTGAATTAAAATTGTCCTTAAGATAAAAAATTAATTTCTCCTTGGAAACAATTACCACTGGAACTTTTACATTATCCTTAATAATTTGAGAAGTTATTCCACGTATGGGTGATTCTCTAGCTGGATATATATCCAATAAAATCACTTTATCGGCTATACTCAAACTTCTGGCAAAATCTTTGTAAAAATCTCTTGTTCTAGTATACAAATGAGGCTGAAAAATCACGGTTAATTCTTTATCTTTCCAGATTTCTCTTACAGATTTCAAAGTAGCAGAAATTTCTTTGGGATGGTGAGCATAATCATCTATAAATATTCTACCTTTACCTTGGTAATGTATATTAAATCTCCTCCATACTCCTTTAAAAAGTGGTAAAGATTTTATTATTTCATCGGGGTTTACTCCGACCTCCAAAGCTATTGTAATAGCCAAAGTTGCATTTTCTACATTTACTCTACCTGGAACTCCTAGTTCAATATTTTTTATTTCATATTTAGGACTATGATAATCAAACATGTAACTATTATTTTCCATTCTGAGATTATAAGAATAATAATCTGAAGGAGGATTTACTCCTAATATACCATAGTATCCATCTATTTGAACACCGCTCATAGACAAACCTGATTTCAAGAAAACCTTTCCACCAGATCGAGTTTTTAATACAAATTCGTTAAAAGCTTCAAGCATATGTTCCTTGTCTCCATATATATCTAAATGATCAGCATCCATAGCTGAAATAGCAGCTATTTCAGGTTTAAGATTCAAAAAGGAACGATCAAATTCATCAGCCTCAACAACCACATATTCTGACTTTTTATCTATCAATAAATTCGATTTAAAATTTATTGACAACCCACCTAAAAAAGCATTGCATCCTATACTAGAGTTTTTTAGTATATAAGCCAACATTGTTGTGATAGTTGTTTTACCATGAGTTCCTGCAACACATAAAGCTTTCTTTTCGTTAGAAATCAAGCCCAATATTTCAGATCTTTTTAAAATATGAAAACCACAATTTTTAAGATAAAGTAATTGTTTATTATCCTTAGGAATAGCTGGTGTAAAAACAATCAATGAATCATTTAAAGAAATAGAAGAAGGAATTTGCGCTATCTCATCTTTATAATTAACAATAATACCTTCATCTTCCAATTTATGTGTTAAGTCAGAGGGAGTAAGATCATAACCAGAAACCTTATAATTCATCTCATTAAAGTAACGAGCTAAAGCGCTCATTCCTATTCCCCCTATGCCTAAAAAATATATGTTTTTTATCTTATTTAAATCAACCTTATACATATTATTTAGCTTTAATTAATAATAATAATTCTTTAGCTATAATCATATCCGAATCTGCTATACCAAGTTTAAATATATTATATTTTAGATTACTACAACTTGCAGGATTCCCTATGAGGGCTAGCATTGTCTTTACTAATTTTGTCTCAGCCTCTAAATCCTTCAACATTATTGCAGCATCTTTATCTACAAGAGCCATAGCATTCTTTGTTTGATGATCTTCAGCCACATTAGGAGAAGGCACCAAAATTGAGGCTTTCCCAAGTAAACATAATTCAGAAATAGTTCCAGCACCAGCACGAGCTACGACAATATCTGCTAAAGCATAAGCCAAATCCATTCTTTCTAAAAAGGCTAACATTTTTATATTTCTAGGTAACCTATCTTTTAATTCTGTATTTAAAGCATTATAGTAATAACTACCACATTGCCACAAGATCTGAATATCGGAGTGACGTTCTAATTCTCCTAAGGCACCTCTAATAGAATTATTCAAAGTACCAGCACCTAAACTTCCTCCAGTCACTAATATAGTCTTTTTATCAGCTTGCAGACCATAAAAATCTATAGCTTCTGTCTTCAAATTCTTGGCTGCTAATAAATCTTTGCGAACAGGATTTCCTGTAAATATTATTTTTGATTTTTCAAAAAATCGTTCCATATTATCATAAGCTACACATATTTTAGAAGCTCTCTTAGCAAGGAGTTTATTCGTAATTCCTGCATAAGAATTCTGTTCCTGAAGCAAAAGAGGAATACCATATTTAGAAGCTACTCTACCTATAGGACCACTTGCATACCCCCCCACACAAACTACAGCATCTGGTTTAAAATCTTTTACGATTTTCTTTGCCTTTCTCAAACTAATACAAAGATTATAAAGTACTTTTAGATTCTTAAAGGATAGTTTCCTTTGCAGACCTCTAACAGGTAAACCAATTATTTTATAACCTGCCTTAGGAACTCTTTCCATCTCCATTTTGCCATCAGCTCCCACGAAAAGGATGTCTATGTCTTTATCTAAAAGTTTAATAGCATTAGCTATAGCAAGAGCTGGAAATATATGACCTCCAGTACCTCCACCCGAAATAATTATCTTCTTCATTTATTTGTTTTTTATATATTGCCACTTACTCTTATGTCTATAATTTCTTCCAAATTTAATTAAGTCATCACTTAAATTTTAACCCAAATCTGTCATCAATAATATAACAATCAAATATATGTCATTAAATATATTCTTATTACTATTAATAAACATCTTCCCCCCTTTTTGAAAATTTCTTTTACTTCCTCAAAAAAACTGATTACCTATACATCTATTCTCTTATATTATTATCCTCTAAGGACTCAAGTTTAATATCTCTATTTTTATGCATATTTGTAGCCACATCATCTTCATAAGACGGATCTTCACCATAATTATCACTATCACTACTATCAACACTATCAGTTTCAGAAGAAACATTTTCAGAAATCTCATTGTCAGCATTCAGAATCAATTCAGATTGCATAGCTTCCTCTTGACGCATTCTATTCTTATCTTCTTCATATTTAGGTGAAAATTCATAACTTACTCTTAATATTATACCTAAAGACATACATGTTAACCAAAGTGAAGTTCCACCCATACTTACAAGCGGTAAAGTTTGTCCTGTAACAGGAAATAATCCTACATTAACTGCCATATGTATTAAGGCCTGCATTATAATCATAACTCCAAGTCCCATAACTAGCAAAGCTGGAAAAACTCTTGTACAATTATTGACAATAACACCTATTCTCACTGCTATAACTAAAAAAGCGAGAAAAATAAACAAGCAACCGCCTAGTCCGTATTCTTCCAAAATTATTGCAAAAATAAAATCAGAATAAGGATGTGGTAAAAAATTTCGTTGTGTACTATTCCCAGGTCCAGAACCTCTTATACCCCCTTTAGCAACGGCTATTTTTGCTTGTTGAAGTTGAAAATTATCATCGTCATCAGGACTATCGTTAAAAAAGCTCACAACTCTATTATGCAAAGTAGGTATTCTTTTTAATACAGAAACTTCAGTCATTTTATCCCTTATAGAAGCAGGAGTTAACATCACTAAAGAGAAAGACAATATTAAAAAAAGAAAAATAATACCTGATATTTTCACAAATACTCTAGTTCTTATTCTACCCATAAATAACATAAGATAACATGCTATGAATAATAATCCAGAAGTAGATACATTATCAAAAAATATTATTACTATAACCATCAATGGGCAAATTATATCTGTCCAATTAAATTTATACCATGAGCTTTCCCTACTTAAACAAATAACTCGTGCCATGACCATAACTGTAGTTATTTTAGCTAATTCAGAAGGTTGAAATGTAAATCCTAACAATTTTATCCACCTTCCAGCTCCATTAATAAGATGTCCTGAAAATGAGGCATACAATAGCAAAATAATAGAAACCCCCAAAAACCAATAAGCATATTTTAAATAATTTTTAAAAGGGACTCTAGTAAAAAATAATATAATACCATATCCAAAAAAATATAAAAGCAATTGTTTACGAAGGAAAAAAGATGTATCTCCATTGTGTTTTTGAAAAGCAAGCCTTCCTGTAGAAGAATAAATAACAAAAAGAGACAATATCATAAGTAGCATAATAACTACCCATAACCACCCATCTCCTCTGAAAAGGAAATCTTTGTGATTATTTTTCCAAGAACTTTTTACTTCATCCAAACAAAAAGGAATTTTCATACGTTTATCTATTTAATTATTCAAAGTTTATAAAATAAGAACAAATATATACTAGTTAATAGTATATTTAAAATATTTAGTATTATTTCATAAATCTATTTTTTTACTTCTTTTTTAAATAATTCACCTCTATTCTCATAATTTTCAAACAAATCAAAACTAGCACAACATGGAGACAAAAGCACAGTATCCCCAGATTTTGCATAAAATTTTGCTAATTTTACAGCATCTTCAAGATTATTTGTATCTTCAACTCTACAAATATCTGAAAAACTTTCTATTAATTTTCTGTTATCTAAGCCCATACATATTAGCACCTTCACTTTGCTTTTTACAAGATCATATATATCAGAATAATTATTCCCCTTATCAGTACCTCCTGCAATCCAAACGACAGGAGTTTCCATACTATCTAAAGCATACCATGTTGAATCTACATTTGTAGCTTTGGAATCATTAATATAAACAACTCCATCTCTCATGCAAACAGTTTCAAGCCTATGCTCAACCTGAGGAAATGTTTTTAAACCCTCCACTATTTTGTCAATAGGGACTCCTACTTTTAAACATACTAAAATTGCACACATTGAGTTATAAATATTATGTCTTCCTTTTATACTTATATCTCTTTTATTTATGCCAAACTGATGAGCTTTATAATTTATTACAAGCTTATCGTCATCCATATAAGCAGCATTTGATTCGTCACATAAATATGTAAAATCGACACTTTCAATATTTGGTTTTAATTCTAATACCTTGTCTTTCACAAGCTTACAATCACTTCCGTAAATAAAAAAATCATTAGCATTCATATTTTGAATTATACGAAATTTAGAATTTACATAATTCTCAAATTTATAATCATAGCGATCTAAATGATCTGGAGTTATATTTGTAAGAACTGCTATATCAGCCTTAAAATCGTACATATTATCTAATTGAAAGCTTGACAATTCTACAACATAATAATCATGTGGAGTTTC
>Ga0265294_10004965_pt1 | contig 16339 bp, 25 predicted proteins | sample MunlanPumphouse3_FD_192504 | JGI IMG/M metagenome (GOLD analysis project Ga0265294, IMG submission 192504) | Groundwater microbial communities from a municipal landfill in Southern Ontario, Canada - Pumphouse #3 | ecosystem: Environmental > Aquatic > Deep subsurface > Groundwater | place...
CCCGATCTCGGGATTATGAGTCCCGCGCCCCATTTGGGCTCCGATTTGGAAAAGGAGACTAATAACGGCGATTTGAATTTTTCAACCCCCACGCGCGTATTAACCGAATCTAGTTTACCGCTTGACGAGATTAACGACGGCGATATGCTCCCGAGTAATGCGGGGTATAGTGCCGCACAGTTCATCAAGTCCCGTGAAAGTGACTTCCTCAAGTCGAACCCTGCATCTGAACCCGGGACGATGAAAACGTATTATCAGAAACTCCTAAAGATGGATTGGTTACGAACCCCGGAGGATCTCAAACAGAACTCGGATAAGGTCAACCGATCCACGAAGGACGGAATAGATTCGCTGTTCAGGTATCAGGAGAAATGGAACAGCGACGAAAGCGGCGGCACATTCAACGGGAAAAAGCGGGCGGCCTATAAGAGTCTCATTATGCCACATGTCACGAAGGGGGCCGGGAGCCGTAAGAGCGGAAAGACAAATGAACTGATCGAGTATCCCGAGGTTATCGGGAAAACAATGGATCTGTTACCTTATGACGTTCAGATGTTCTTCCTCATGACAGCGTTATCGGGGGCCCGGACGACTCAGTTATACCGGCTCTTCGAAGCTCCGCTTAAGATCAGGAAAAAGGACGGGTTCTTTATGGTCGATGCGGGGGAAGTGGGTCAGGGTCATAAACTCGCCACGTTTTTCTTCTTCCCCGATTTCGTGCTCCCGGTCGTCGAGAACTTCAAGGTCCTGAGAGGATCGGGCCGCAAGAATCCGGAAACTGCCTATAACGATGTGGTGAACGACTTCAGCACGATCATAGACAAAACATTACCGTGCAATCTTTCATCTCTGCGTAAGTTCGCAAAGGGAGTTTTGAATAAGGCCGGGGTCGATGACAATGCCGGAGAATACACACAGGGAAGGATCCCCGCTGGGGTCGGTGCAAAATCCTATGATAACCTGAGGGTTAAAGCGATCGACGAATATCCCAAAACATTAGGGATGTGGGAAGAGCTTGTACCGGTCCCTGAGTGGATGCTGTCAGCTGAGGGTATCAAAGAGAAGATGAAACTCGTTGATCCATCTACCGGGAAGAAAACAGAAGGCCGAGTAAAACAGGCAGCCGCACCCAAGAAAAACCCGGGCCGCTCACAACTCACTAAAGAAAAGCGGGAATGGATCATCAAACTGCATAAGGAGAAAACGACCCTTCGCGATATCGCAAAGATTACCGGGTCAGGGAGAGAGACCGTTTCTAAGGTAGTGAAAGAGTATGGGGGATAACTCCCCTTATTTTTGCGCTATTGCCCTTCATATCGGGTCAATGCGGCACGATCTCTGAGTGGGTAAGGTGTTTACATGTCAGAAAAAAGCGAGTTTATAGCCATGTCTAAAAAATACCAGCTGAACCCAGTATTACTTGAGACGATATTCCATTTTAGGATCAGAGGATACAACAATGTGGAAATTGCCGATAAAACCGGGATCAACAAGAACACAGTAAACAAGTATGTTCTGATGCTGAAGCAATTTTCAGATGAGGATATTCAATTACTAATTTAATACTAAGATGTGTCAATTTAGTAATTGAGAAATTATACAAAACGGCGAACCAGGTCAGCTGGTTATTAATCTCAATGTATAATCTCGGAGTAGGCTTCGAGATTTTGAAAGACTATGGAATTAAAAAAAGGTATTGTATTAGTTAGCGTTCGCTGTTTTCTTTGTATTTTTGGAGCGAAGTTTTATAGATCTTTTAACCATCTCATCACCGGCCTTACGCTCCGAGGGTTTTAATTTACGCGAACCCGTAATTTTGAACGGCTCGAAGCTTGTTTCTTGCATTATTACGGACACGGTTATTACTTTATCCTTCTCCAAGAAGTACCTCTTTCAAATTCACGCCGCATTTTCGCGACAGCTTTTCTATCTGCATCGGTTATCCGTCTTGAGCCTACAACCTTACCCAATCCATGTTTTGCCGATTCCGCCATTATTACTGAAGTCATGATTACCATTATGCAAGTCTGAGATAATAAATAATTGCCTTAGAGTCCCCCCATTCAGACTTTTCATAGTGGGAAATATCAGCGACATAATATTTACTATTTCGTGGCAATACCCATTCTGATTCTTTTTCATCAATAAATATGGCATAGTCAGAACGTTTCAAATCCAAAATAAAAATAATCAATTCGCCCTTTGAGTTTGGCCCCGCATATTTTAATGCGACTTCTTTTGAAGTGCTAAAACTGCCAAACGCCTTATCTTCTACAATCTTACCGATTTGATAATCCTTTAAACCGTCAAAATCAGTTAGACCTTTGTAAACTGTAAACCCTTTTGATAATTTACTTTTGAAAACTGCCGAACTGATATGAGATACCAACTGCTTAAATCTTGTTTGCTCTTTACTATTCAGTTTGGATATTGAGATATTCTTTCTTAGAACTCCATTAATAATATCACAGTCAGAACTTAGCCTTTTCTTTTCAGGTTTATAACTCCAATCAAATTGCTGGTAATTCAAATCCCTATAATGTCCTATGGCGTCTTTTTCATCGGCTGTCAAATCAGACCGTTTTTGATAAGGTATTGGTTTTTTCTGAGAATTACTCTTATCAGGAATATCCATCTGTTTCTTTTTATTTGTCATTACATCACCAAAAATGGAGAGGTTAGAGGATTCGTATACCTCTATAACCCGTGAATACTGCCGGGTGGTTCAGCGGATAGAGGCCGCGATAATCTGTTTTGCATATGTGAGTTACCGGTTCCGGTATCGGGGTTGCGAATGGGTCAACAACAATAGATAATGGCACGGGCATTTCACAACACATGCCAAAATCAGACGGAAAAGACTGTGCATAACTGGTTTTCAGAGTATCAGCAGTGATTTCCCCGGCTAAATACCGATCAAAAAGAGCGGTCTGCGCTGTGGTTACTGTATCGGGAGTTTCAACAATCCCCTGCATCATTGTGCCCGTGAGGGTAATTGGTAACCCACCAATATCACTGTAAAATACATCCCAATCCGCGTCAACTCCATTATCGGGGGTGGTATATTCAACGGTGACAAATTCCTCCAACACTCCATTATATATGATAATGTCGGGTAGGTGTTCTATGTAAGCATCATTCCCAAAATCGTTTTTTAGGACTTGGGTGTTGCTCCAAGAACGCCTACCATTTAACTCATACACGCCAGCCTGTTGGGGTTCAGCAATCCCAATTCCTTCCCCGTTGTCTTTCCAGTATGATCCGCTATCCTGCATGTCGAATACATGCCCATTAATTGTTAGTTCGCCTGCTTTCAGCGGCGGCACATTTGTATTACCCGGGCGTTTAATCAGGTGAGCACTCATATACGGTATCAATTGGTATGTGTAACCGACCGGGGAACTGTTGAAACATGCAGGATATACCATGAGATGCGCCGCCTCGCCCCAAAACGAGGCAAATGCGGCACCCGTGGTCCCATACATTTCCGTGCTAAATTCTGACCATGTACTTGGTGGAGCGTGAGTTGCACAACCCCATGCCAGAGTCCCAGAACCATCACCGTGACGAAACACCGCTGATAATATCTTTTTTTTCTCCGCATCGGTGTAGGTCATTATTAGCTCACCACCTCAATCAAACACAAAGTTACAGAGCCACCGGGCGGCTGCATCACCGGAATTTGTCACGGTAATTTTCAGGGTTCCGATAGTAACCCCTTTTGGGAATTCCTCATGACCGGCGGCACCATATGCCCACATCCAGACGGAATTATTATTCTCGATCTTGATCGTAACTCCGTCATCGCACGAGGTTGTGATACTCCGGAGTTTCCGGTTTACCGTGATCTCCCGGGTGAATGTTTCTCCTGTGGCAAGGGAAATATCGGCGGTTCCCTCTGGAAACTGGAAGTATAGGTTATCTCCGGAATTGTTATCAGTGCCGGCAATAACTGCAAGCAATGCCTTGATTTTCTGCATCTCTGCGCAGAAGGTTTCCGGGTGAACGGTCATTCTGATTCCCCTCACGCTTCCAGCTCAAGAAGCGCAACACGGATCTTCAGAGATTCGATTTCCTCTTTCATCGCGTCGGTCTCCTCTTCATTTTCCGGCATGTTTCCCACCTTTCATTTTCATGATGCAAAACACCAGACATGCACCCACGGCAGCGCCGATAATGTACTTCCGGTTCCGTTTAAGGAAACACTTGATACTCGTTGTTTTCGTTCCGTTCAGAATTTGCGTGCACTCATTACATGTATCAGTCATTTTTGATGTTCTCCGCGTGATTATGATACGGGCATTTTGCAAACTCCCGTTTGTTTTCCTCAATTTCGTTTTTCATACTCCACAAGAGTGCGAAATTTGCCCCGAAGCCGCCTAAAAGGGTAAGAAGTAGATCTATTTCCATTTCCTACCCTCCTACTTGATCAGCTTCTTGATCCTCGGTGCAATGAAGATCACCATGAGGACAATGAGCAAGGCAGCAATAGCCCAGCCGGTCAGCTTCTTGTATGATGCAGCGGCTTTTTCCTCGGTTGAAAAGTCCAGACCGAACCCGCCGGTAATACTATTTGAAAGGTTGGTGACTCCGGCGCCTGCGGCGGTCGGGATCACGTACGCTGCCGTTCCGATTGCACCCACAGGTATCCCCCATTTCGCGGCGTTAGCCGCTATGGTTGACCCCTGTATATTCGTTGCATACCCTTTCAGGGTGTTCTTCATTTCCGCGCCTGCGTTGGTAATGCCCTTACCCCCGGTGAAAATACTTTCAGCGGCGGTGAATGCTCCTTTTGCCGCGCTCATTTGCGTTTGCCTCCTTTTTGTGCTGTTTTCTTTCCTTTTTTACCTTTTACAAATTTTACAATTACCACTCCAATGATAACCACAAGACAAGCGGCAATAAGGATCTTGATAACCGTTGCCGTGTTCGTCTGTGCGGTTGTTACATCGGTTGATGTGTCACTTGTTCCCCCAGTGCTCCCACTGCTTCCGCCGGAACTATCAGACGATCCTCCAAACAGGTCGTTCAGGAAATCGACAATATCATTGATCTGACCCTGTAGCCAGCTTAAAGCCTTGTCTACTTTCTCATTTCCGGTATTGTAATTGTAGTAATTGTCACCGCCCTGTGTGACAACCTCACCATCATCCGATGATAACGCCTGTGTTCCAAGATAGGTTATGCCGGCTGTGCCTGCAATTACTGTTCCGGTTTTAGCGACTTTGCCAAGTAGTGATCCGCCTGTAGCCTTGAGAGCGTCTGCTCCTGTGGATACAATCTTTGAAAGTTCCTCGTTTGCGTTGGCCGTCGCTTTCAACAGCGACGCGGTCTCATCTGCGTTTCCTACAACGATTTTTGCATCCGTGCCGGCAGTGTCGATCAGTTTCGAAAGGACACCGCTGTTTCCGCCGGTGGCGGTAACACTACCTACAAGATTGTCGCCGGATTTAACATAGACCCGGGACCCGGAGGGCACATCACTGATAATTTTCTCTGCCGCCGTTGCGGCCGTTTTTGCTGTTTTTGCTCCGGAAATTATCCCGCTAAATATTGACATTTTAATCACCTCCTAGGATCATTGCGGCACCAACACCGCCGGCGCCGATTGATCCGACCTGCGTAACTTTCGATCCAACTTTTGCCACCTTTGCGGCGGTCTTGAGTCCTTTGATAGCGACATACCCAGTGCCAAAACTGAGAGCTCCCCCAACAATGGCCAGAGCATCCAGCGCGGCAAAAGCATAATCGCTTCCGTCCAGTTCATTCCCGCGACCGGTCAGGAGCTTGTTTCCCACGTTGGCGAGATCCAGAGGGGCGATCACATCGGCCGCCATAGCTCCGGCACCTATGGCCACATCTCCAGAAAGGATATTTCCGCTTGAGATCTGAACAATGGCATTCGTGTAAGCATCCTGCTTTGTCGTCATGAAATCATCATAGAGGTTGATGTTAGTCCATGGTGTTTCAGTCTTGGTAACCGTGTTCTGCTGCTGTGATGCTCCGTCTTCGGCTGCCAGATACTCAGTTACAACCGGGTTCTTTGTATAGCGATCAGAAACCGAATACGGTGTGCCGGTCATGGCATCATACATGTATCCCGATTTGGTTGTGTTGACAATCTTGTTTCCACTAGATGCGGCCGCGATCTGAGCGTACATATCAGCGTTAGAGGTATCCCCACGTTCTGCAAAATACTCTGAAAGTGCAGATGCTGAGATGTTTGCGAAAGCGGTTTGTACTCCGCTGTGCGTGTCTTTCCACGTCTGAGTTGTTTGCGTCCCGGACTGATCGACCGCGTAATAGGTTGGAGTCCAGTTTGATGCAGTCCCGGTTGTGGTCGGATTGGTCGTAGGGGTGCTTCCTCCGGTTCCTGCTCTGACCACTGCCGAAACAGCATTTTTGGTTACGGTAGACGGGATAGAAGCCACCGTGTTAACGACCGTGCCGACTCCACTTAAAACAGAAGAAGCTGCGTTCCCGGCACTACTTAAAACACTGGAAGCACCCGAAACTATTGACTTTGCTGTGTCAGCAGAAGAGGGGGTAGACCCCCCGGCGCTTTTTGGGGTAATTGAGCTAATTATGGATGTCGCCGTGTTGCCAATTGCGGCGCCAATATCGTCAAAAAATCCCATAATAAACCCCCGTTCAGAATGCCGAGTGGTTTGTTACGAGATTGCCGCCAGCGGTAGATGGATACGTCAGTTCAAAGGACACATAACGGAGGGTTGTTTCCGTGGTGGAGTATGCTGCGATCTTGTAATCCCCAAGGTTGAAGTTCCGACCGTCAATACCGAGCCCGTTAAAGGCAAGTTCGGCATTATAGTCGATGAAATTCGTGTTGTCCGGCATTTTGACACGGTACCGGATTTCATCACTTGCAACCGCAGTATTCCAGTTCATTCTCATGAGTTCGGAGCGGCTAGGGACAGTCGCGACAATGCCGAACTGAATCGGGTTCACGGACCACTTCAGCATAGCACCGCGGAGCAGGGCGCCGGTAGGCAGTTCGAAGAACTCGGTGAAAGTGGTGTTTGCATCACATTTCTTCTCACGCACGTAAACCTTCGGTTCAAGTGCTCCCTCGTATTTCTCACCGTAACGTGCCTTAATATCTGCAAGACCTGCAACAGGGACAAGTTCAATGATCGTCGGTTTGATCGTGACTGCCGTAACCGGGCACTTGTCGGCAAGATAGTTTGCAAGCTGTGCCTTCAGCGTCACCGTATCGTGCATAAGGGCGATAACGTCGCCCTCATCCATCCAAAGAACGAAGGTTGCGGACATCTCACCGTCCGATGCAACAGCCGAGAAGGTCATATCGAGAACGCGGTTTGAGGTACCCATTGCGGTCTTCATTGCGTTCCTGCGTGCGATATCCGTACCCGACCACGAGTAATGATAGTTGGTGTTATTGCTCACAACGTTAAGCTGTTCAAGCACGCCAAGGAACTCCACGATAGTCGGGGTTTTGGAAGCTCCGGTTCCGTTGGTGGCGGTGATCGTACACTCGAGCATATATGCAGAGTGGATCGACGTGTTCCCCAGCTCAACAGCCAGATTGTTCTTGTTGATCGTGGAAGCAAGAGCGGTTTTCTGAATTCTAAATGCCATTTTGTGATCCTCACGCAATGAACTTTTTCAGAGCCGGTACGAATCCAACGATAAGTGCAACGACGAAAATTCCAATGACGAACGGAATGACAAAGGATTTGACCTGAGTCGCGGCGGCATTGCCTGCCGTGGTTACTGCTGATTTAATATCAACCATTTTTTCTTTTCTCCGCTGTTACAAATTGTAACAGTGGATAACAGATCATCAAAAAAGGTTAAAAAAGGCGAGTTCCTAAAAAGGAACCTATTCTGTGGTTTTTGCATCGGTGGAAGTGTCCACCCACGCGGTTTCTTTTCCGGCGATACAGTCCCGGGCGAGATCGGCAAGCTGTGCTTTGTGGACGATCTCGTTAAACGAGTCAAGCCGCTGACGTTCTGCTTCAATGCGGGCGGCTTCTTTTTCCGCTTTTCTCTCTGCCTCCGCAGTTTTGCGAAGGTGTTTGAGAATCAGCGGAATTGCTACAGTCGTAATAGCAACCAGTCCGAAAATCAGACCAAGAATAACCATCACGGCAAATACAAGTGTTTCAGTGAGTTCAATCATTTTTTACCGGTAACAGATCATCAAAAAAGGTTAAAAAAGGCGAGTTCCTAAAAAGGAACCTCATTAGGGGCATATATCAAGTTTATCAATAAGCCAGTCAATGATTTTTGTGACGCTTGTTGTCTCGTCGTATTTGTCCGGGGACTCTGCGATCATCAACCGCCGAACCCGTTTCAGCCGGGCGTCTGCAACTTTAGTTATGCTAATCTTTGTTGTGCCTTTTGCCAGTGTCATATCATCCTCTGTGTTTCGTTTTCCGCGTGACCTGTTCCGCCTTGATGATCTCATAATCCCGACCATCCCATATCAAAACATCATGCACGCAGAGCTCCGCATTTAGGCCGGGCTCTCCTCGTTTCCAGTCAAATCCCGGGACCATGGCGGCACAATACCGGATGTCAGACGGAATGACGAAATGAAACAAATACGTGTATGTGCACTGACTCCAAAGGATCTGTGGGAAGTTCTGAAGCCTCTGTGTGACAAACCAGATGAGTTTTCCATACCCGCGCCCCTCTCTTGCAATCCTTTCGAACAGAGGTTCGGGAACGCTAGAGTTTTTATTGTAATTGTGGCTTTCTTCGGCCACAAACACCCGTTCCCCATCCTGCAACCACATATAATTCATGATCTCCCGGTAGACGTCCAAAAGATCTTTTATGTCGATATTCCGGTTTGCCGGCACACAGAGGATGTAGGGGTATGAATTCAATGCCTTCAGATCAAGTTTTTTGTTTTTCCGGATCTTCGCGGGGTTGACCTGAAACAGCTTAACGCCGGGCAATTCAATGAGGCCGATATGGTTGTCCGTTTTCGTGTCTAGAACTATAAACGGGCGTTCCTGCTGATACAGTTGTTCTATCATTGCCCCAACGAAATAGGATTTTCCCCCGCCGGTTGGTGCCGCTATCATCCGATGAACAGGATCATCTAAGTGCAAGTCAATATCCAATGTTTTACCTCCGTTTAAACATCCACGCGGCACCCAGAAGCAGACCAAGCCCGCAAACAAACAGGAAGATAATTCCGCTTCCCATCATCCCGCCGCCGGGGGTGGCAGATGAATTCATGTGCGCATTATACTGTTGGAGGATATCATTCATTCTTAGAACCCTCCATAATGCGTAGTGTCAACCTGTTTTATCATCCGCTCAAATGGTGTTACATCGTCGCGGCTGATGGGCGCCGTTGGCGAGATCCGGGTTTGGGGTTTCTCGTATATCTCCTGCTCCGGCTCCGTTTTTTTGTGCTCCGGCTCCGGTTCCGGTTCTGTGAGTTTCTCCTTCTCTTTCTCCTGTTTCTTATCCATGAAATGCAAGATCACCGGCAGGAATACCAATATCAGCGCACCCACGCCGATAACGAGACATGCAAGCGGGCTTTCCAGCTTTTCAGTGATACCCTCCGGCACATATGCGTTAAAGGCTTTCGAGAGGTTAGGCTTTGCCCAGTCGTCCCAAATTTCCAGATTCGGCGAAGGATACCCGCGTTTTTCCAGCATTTTAGGGGACGTGACGATCATCTGATCCATAATCCCAACAAGTGGGTTTAGGGTTTCTTCCTTCGGTTCGTCCTCTCCTGATCCTTCTGTTTTGGGATCTCCGCCGAACCCCTCATCTTCCAGATCGTCAAAGTTCACCCTTCCGGTGATCTCCTCCGTGATGTCCTTCTTGTTGAGCGGAGCTTCATCTATTTCATCGATCATTATTCCGCCTCCTTGATCTCTACTGGGATCGCGGTTTTTTTCCGGTCGATGATGTCAAATTTAATCTCATAATCTCCAATCGTAAACCCGCCCAGATATTTCCCATCTGTCTGTAGTTTCCGCTTTACTTCTGGATCGGATGATAGCCGTTCGAGGATACCTACAATACGGTTTCCCAGCTTCAGAGCGTCGCCGATTCCTGCAATTTCGCCGAACATCAGATAACACCCCCCGCTAGCCTTAATCTAATCCGTTCATCGGTGGGATTTGTCGGCGTCTGAGATTCCGCAACCGTTCTACGGCGTGCTTCCCTCCGCTTTTTAGCCTGTCCGACAAGAAACCAGATCAGACCAAACACCCCGATGATCCCCATGATCCAAATCAGCGGAAACACTGGAATCCCGGTAAAGTTTTTCTGTATCTCTTCGAGGGTCACTTTTTCCATTCCATCTTTTCCAATGTTTTCCACGGGTGGAATAACTGGAGTTTTTATGGTCGGTTTGGGTTCGAGTAGCTTTTCCCCGTTTTCCAGTTTTCCAGTGCCGTTTTCCACGTTTTCCAGTGGTAATTCCACTTTTCCACCGCCGTTTTCCACGCCGGAAAACTGGTTTTCCATGTTTTCCATGGCATTTCCATCTTTTCCAAGCTCTCCAGCGTCGCATTCATCGCGCCATTTTACATTACGCGATCCGCAAACGGGACACCGTGAGGGCTTTTCCTCATTGCCGTTTCGTGCCGTCCATTCGTTAGAACAGGTCAAACACCGGGCCGGGCGATCCCGCCGGGGTGGTTTTCCAGTTTTTCCACTGTTTTCCAGTGGCTTTTCCACGTTTTCCATATACTATTGGATTTAATTCACACTGTTAAATATACGTAACGCGATACCGCGTTTGCGGTTCAAAAAAGAGAGGGGGATTATTTTCTCGTGATCACATAAGGGTATTGTAGACCGTGATATCTCAACACTTCCCGCAATGTATCTTTTGAGCATCCTATCTCTTTAGCTATTACTCGTTGTGATTTCCCGTTACGTAGTTCAGCTACAAGATAATCACGATTGAGAAGTAACACCCATTCCATGATTCGGTCTTGTGTAGTCATGCTTTCGACCCCGCCTTGATAAATGACTTAATCAGCTCCGGGTTTGGGGTCGGTTCTGGAGTTGGGTTTATCCCTGATATTGGCCCGCCAATACTCCTTTACGCACGCCTGACAAAGCCCGGGCGGCACGGTTCCACATCCTTTGGTTAGTAACGAAGAGACTCTATGAACGATATCAAAATTCAGATACTGGAAAAAAGAGAGAGGATAGGGGTTGCATGAATCCAACATGCAACTAGATAACGCAGGACTAAGCGGATTTGAATTCCGTGCCGCAGGTTTCTTTTATCCCTCTGTAAATAAATGATAATGTTTTGAAATCATTATAATATGACTCAATAAAAATTTCACATTTTTGTATGGTTTTTAGAGCAGTTTCGAAATCATCTCTATTAGGTTGACGTCCATGAACAGTTTCGAACTCTCTATTTATTATTATATTCACTTTCGACAACATGAAGTCAATCTTCCGATTTTCTGTAACCAGACCCTCAGAAATAGTGGTGAACATAATTATATTTTTTATAAGATCTATGCAATAATCAATTAATTCCACAGTATTATTGCCATTTTTAATCATATCAGGGAATGGAGTTTTAACAACGTTTTTGAGTTTTAGATAATTGTCTAATAGCCTCGAATACCTGTCATTAAGATCGTTTGCCTTGCTAATAATCTCCTGCGTACCATTTCGTAATTCATTTATTATTCTGAAATGGGGTTGCAGTTCCTCGCCACATACAGAACAATACAAACCATCTTTATGGTTTCGGTTGTGACATCTCGGACATTCAATGGTATCGAAAAACCATTCGCAAGCTGATTCAACCAAGTCTGTGCGGTTAGCAAACCCCATGTTTTCCCAAGAGTTGTTTATTTTATCAAGTAGAACTGATGATAAGCGCAACGTAATACTGCTATCAGCTTTTGTCGTTTTTGAAACTCTTTTTGAACCTTCCATAGAATACAGTTGTGTGCAACATTAATATAGTTTTGTAAATATATATGTTTAAGCGGTGCTGTGCACCACATATGCACCCAACAATAATTGGCAGTTGAAATACATGAAAGAAGAAAGAAAATTATTGGTTATAACCATCACCCCATCACAAGAGATGGAGTTAAACCGTGTTTGGAAAGCCAAAGATGGCTGCATGAATCGTTCGGATTTTGTTCGAGAAGCAATTAACGCTTATTCGGGTGTGAAAATATTTGAGGTAAAATAATGACCTTTACAAAAGAAAACGCCAGCCCCACTGAAACGACCAAGAATCATAAGGAAGCCGGCAAAGGAGTATTGGATGGTAACTCAGAAAAACCAACCGCTGACAGGTCTGGGGTGGATGGATCACATACCGATTACAGCCCATCATTTGAATTAATGAAAACTCCCCGAATGAGGCGAGTTATTAAAGAAATTCTTTTGGAGGTGGAGTCATGACCAAGCCAGTTCCTTCTAAACTTCATTATTCCGACCCCTGGGTTCAGGCGTTTCTTTCGCCGAAAGTCATTGAGAAATTCAGAGAGATTCTTTCACGGGAGGAGAACGATGGAACTCGGATGTGTTGAGGACTGTCGCCGCATCAACTGCAAGCATCTTCGTATCAGAAACGGAAAACCCGTTTGTTTAGATCCCATCCGACATGGGGATCGAAGTTTGGGCGTACAGTTTGGTTGTCGCCTTTTCGACATAGAAGAGGGACGAAAGGAAGCGGGATTATTCACATGAATGAAAAAGGGACATGGGAAAAACCATCATTCCCAGCACGATATGATATCGGGTGCGGAAATGTTGTAAGCATTATCGGCGTTTTGAACACCGGGATGAATATAGGAGGTTTGGTCTATTGCCCTTATCAAAGATGGAGACTTGATTGTGATGGATTAGAGATTCGTCAGTGGGTTTCATCGACAGAAATCAACCCCGTGGAAATGTTTGATGCAGAAATAGCACCGCATGTTACATTTCTTTCAAAATCCGGGGTCGGAAAGGGAGACATATCGGAGATCAAAAACCGGTTCCTCAGATCTCAAGCAACAACAGCAAAAACAGCAGTTCAGGAGTTAACAGATAAGCTCTGGTCAGAAGGTAAAACGTTGGATTTCATGTGTAATACATGCTCGAAAGTCCATGTTGGTGACAAATCCACCATGAAAGCGATGATCTTATCATATGCGGCAACCCGAGTTCTCAATTCTGACGGTGTCCATATAAGTATTTCAGGCAACACCGGTTCCGGCAAAAGTCACGTTGTATCAACTGTCTCAAAATGTTTACCTGGAAGTGCAGTCTGCAGGAGTAGATTATCAGACAAGGCAATTCTCTATCACGAACTCCCCCAAAAAACCGTCATCATAATGGATGATCAAGAATTGACTGACGACTTTCAAGAGTTGGTAAAGGTGGCGTCAACGGATTGGGACAAACCATCCACATACCGCACGGTAAACAATGGCAAACCAATCGAATTAAAACTCCCTGTACGTTGTGTATTTTGGATATGCAAAGTCAACTTAAACGGCGATGAACAGATTCTCGATCGTCAGCTTATCTTTTGGGTGGACGAATCACCAGAACAGAAAATCGCTATTACCACCTCCTTAATGAAAAGGGTTTCAAATCCCGCAATGATCAACGAAGAAGAAAGAGATTTGATCGTGTGCAGATCATTGTGGAATCACGTACCATCCATGACCGTAGCAATACCCTTTTCAGATAGGATTGGTTTTGATCAAAATATGGATCCACGGAACATCAAACTCATGCTCTCACTCATTCAGGCAAATGCATTACTCCACGCAGCAGTAAGAGAGATTGATATTGACGGTAATTTACAGGCACTCGAGGACGACTTCAACGCAGCAAAAGAGATCATGAACCCCCTGATGAAGAATGAAGGTGGAAGTCAACGGCTTAAGTTGTCAAACGGTGCATCGAAGATTTTGACCTATCTTGCAACCCGTGATAGCGGGATTGTCACCTACTCAGATATCAAGAGAAATACGGGACTGACAGATACCCAATTATCTCAGGCGCTCAAAGGAAGAAACGACGCCCAGACGGATGGATTATTGAGCGTTTGCCCTGCTGTAGAGATTGTTAATCTCAGTGAATCCAATGGGGATGGATTTAGCAGAACGTCAATAAGCAGAAAAGCGGTTAGGTGGGCACGAGAAACATATCTTCACTGGTCTGGGCATGAGAGCGGGTTCTGGATCAAGCCAAAAATATAATCGAACCATACGCGGATAACGATGTTTTACGAGGACATATACATGATTCCGTTAAGTTTGTTTGCCTCCGTTTGACGAACGGGACAATATAACACGATATTTTTACCTACTTTACGACTTTACGCGATTTTGAGAAATGAGCGCCCGACGTTAGATACTGGACAAAAATCGGGCGTTTTTCTATTCTACGTTAATTATATTATATTATTATATTATTATTTATTATATTAGTCAATTTTACAAAAGAGCCAAGAATATGGGTTTTTCTACTTTACGCAAATGGCGTTAAAATCGTGTAAAGTTGTGTGAATTACGTTAATTACTCCGATTACATACACCATCGTTTTTGAGGGTACCTGGTTTGTACAGATTGTAATGATCCGTATATCTATTACTCATATCAAAAGCTACGCAGGCGGATAAAAAAAGGAAGTTAAGATACTAGTTTTTTGATGTCAATAAAATGATAGTTAGTCGAGTGAAGTTTCAATCATCAGAACTCTCGTATTCGCCTTGTTCTGCGACTTCAGAAACAATTTCCCTTTCGTAGTCTGTTAAAGGTCGGTGATCATCATCCCACACATGTTTCTGCCACATAGTTGGTTATTTGAGTAAGAATTATGGCATCCTAATCTTAATTATGATATATGGGATGGAAATCAACTGTTGTTATATTTATTGTCGTTTTTTGTGTAGTATATTTTCTTTTTGGGGGTTCTTTCGCAGGTATAAACATAGGAGATTCTGCTTCAAATCCATTTCTTTCATCCGATGCAAAAAAAGCAGATATGATCTCGGCAGCAATTGAACCAAGTAATTCATACGTTAGATCATATGCGTTGAGTGCAATAAAGCGATCCAGCGATGGGGACTATAACATTGCTCAGATATGCGATATTTATGATAAATTGTATTCAGATTGGGTTTATGTGAGTGACCCATCGGGTACTGAATATTTCGCAAAGGCAAGTGAATCCGTAAGGTTGTTGCGGGGAGATTGTGACGATTATGCCATCCTTATGGCATCTTTGATTGAATCGATCGGTGGGAGTGCTCGAGTAATTTGCGCTTATGATGGTTCAGGCGGGGGCCATGCTTACACAGAAGTATATATGGGTGATTCAAAATCTGAAGTTCAAGAACTCATAGATGATATTGGTCAGCGATATGGTAGAATTCAGGTTCATTATCATGTAAGTTATGATGATAATAACAATCCCGAATACTGGCTAAATCTTGACTGGACATCAAATCGCCCAGGTGGCGAATACTATAAAAGCACAGGTGAAATGCTTCTCGTCAGGTCGAATGGATATTATGAGAAAGAAACTTTGAATATTAAATAAGTGAGGGTTTTATCCCTCGTCTAAAAGAATCTCTCTGAATCGATCAATCAGTTTAGGCGAAAGAAACGCCTGAACATATGGATCGTTCATGTTCACTTTTTTTAATTTTGTAGAACCGTCTGGCGGGAGGGGTTGTGCTCCGTTTCCGGTCGTCCTCCGCGGCTCGGCTGATGAGGTATGCCGCATCTCCTGACGGTTCAAAAATCCTGATTTTTCTCGTGGTTGCTCATCTCAAACACACTCTATAATAGCGACTTTTAGCCTTATAAACACTGTATTTTTGTTATAGCAATATTACTTGGGTTAATTTATTTGCAACCCGCTCTTTACTCTTCCCTTTGCATTTGAGTTAATCGAATGTGTAACCTTTTCGGAACCCGGTCTTTATGGTCTATCGCACTGATATTTGACTGCCCATCTCTATATAGGATTATATAATCTTATATAATGTGGAAAAGGAAACAGGAAAAATGGTAAAATCAAAAAAGAAGAAGAATCCAAACGATTTGAAAAAACAAGTCTGTATTTACATTGACAAAGATTTGCATGATTTTGCACGAGAAAACGGTTTAAACGTGTCTGGAATCGCAAATAACGCCATAAATAGGCTTAGATTGGGATTAGGAGAGGACTTCAAAACAGAATCGGCAGATTTGGTCTTGATTTCCAAAAATAACGGCAAAAACAGCTTAGAAAATGCTGCGAGAGGGTTACGATCCCCCGATCTCGGGATTATGAGTCCCGCGCCCTAACCGGCTAGGCCACCGCAGCGAATGTGCATAATAAGAATGA